>Ga0302320_10003220_pt1 | contig 38124 bp, 33 predicted proteins | sample Bog_T0_3_FD_202130 | JGI IMG/M metagenome (GOLD analysis project Ga0302320, IMG submission 202130) | Peat permafrost microbial communities from Stordalen Mire near Abisko, Sweden - Bog_T0_3 | ecosystem: Environmental > Terrestrial > Soil > Wetlands > Peat | place: Sweden: Abisko, Stordalen Mire... | reverse complement strand
TGCTCGGCATGATCTGAAGGTTTCACCTTGTTCAGCCGCGCCGCATTACATCTTGGTAAGACGGCGCACTCTTTCCAAACTGTAAGTTGATTGCGCGCCGAACCGCGCTCATCCTCAACCCAATGTTTCAACGGAGGTTCGCATGAAGAAGCTGCTTCTCGCCGGCGTGGCTGCGCTGGCGCTCGCCGGTTCGACCGTGGTTTACGCCCAGCACCGGCCGTGGTTTCACGGCCATATGCGGTTGAGTCCCGAGGACAGGGCGGCCTTTGCCGACGCGCGGATCGCGGCCGTGAAGGCGGGTCTCGAGTTGACGCCCGACCAGCAAAAACTCTGGCCGCCGCTCGAGTCCGCGGTGCGGGATTTTGCCAAGCTGCGGATCGACCGCGCCAATGCGCGGATGAACGCCAGGCAGGATCAGCCGAAGGATGCCCAGCAGCCGGAGGATCCGGTGGCGCGGCTGCGCGAGCGCGCCGACACCATGGCGACCACGGCGGCCGCGCTGAAGAAGATCGCGGATGCGGCCGATCCGCTCTACAAGACCCTCGACGACGGCCAGAAGCGCCGCCTCGCCATGCTGACGCACCGGGGCGGCCATTTCGGCGGCGAAGGCTGGCGGCATCGATTCGAACGCGATCGCGACGGCGGCGATCGGGACCGTGGGTTCAACGGGGATCGTGGCTACGACCGGGATGGCGGGCCGGGCAGGGACCATGGCGGCCATGGCGACGGCGAGCGGCTCTAGACCGGGCCGGCTCCGCTGGAAGCGAAACTCAGGGAAAAGCCGCCGGATTCCGGCGGCTTTTTCGATTGCCGGGTGTTTGTCAGATGACCCCGGAATATCGCGCCGGCTTGCTGGACATCCAGGGGGCGCTTTGCTAAACGACGCCCTCTTGCGAAGGCTTTCCGGGCCGCTTTCCGGGCGCATAGCTCAGTTGGTAGAGCAGATGACTCTTAATCATCGGGTCCCAGGTTCGAGCCCTGGTGCGCCCACCACTTAACCCCTTCATATAGCAAGATAAAATGCGACGACGGGTTGGTCGTCACTGGGGCACTTTCGGGCTGGGGCACGCTTGGGGCACTCAGCCGACCGGACTGTGGTGGCTGCCTGTAAATCAGCCGTTTATGACATCGATGGTCGAGTCTCTTCACCACCATCATGTTTTGTCTACGCACAGAGTGCTTGCTGAAGTCAGAAGGCAGAGAGCCAATCACGAAGCGTGTTTTCCTGCCCGAGACCCGCTGCTTTCAAAATTCTTACGATGTCACGGGCTGCGATGATCACAATGGGATGCTGATCTTCCTTGATCTCCTGGTAAGCCTGCGTTGCTACGTGAGAAGTCGTGACGAGAATTCCGAACTGTCTGTGGCGTAATCTTGAAATCAGGCGGGAGAGGTCTTTGACGCCAACTGAGTTCGAATCCGCGTAGCATTTCGCTTCAAGCGCGAAATCGACGAGCACCGCGGACGGTCCCGTTCCTATGCGATATCTTCCGACAGCATCACGGCCGCCATCACGAACCCGGCGTGTGATGTCGATCGAGGCAATGTTCTGAAGCATCATCTCAGCAATTTTTGCCGCGCAGGCCTCAAACCGATAGTGGTCCTCCGAAAAGTGATCTTGAATTGCGCCAATGATCGCGCGTCCGGCCACGTCCTCCGCGAGCTGTTCAGCCGGGCTGCGGTACTCAAGCACGCGCGGCGCTTTGAGCGGACAGCTCACGCCTTTTTCCACCCATGCCCGCCATACCGCAGGGCAATTTGTTGAAAGAGGGTTGCCCGCCTTGACGTTCTCGATCCAGGACTTCGGCACGACCTGACAATCAAGCACGGTGAACTTCGCCTGATAATTCTGAAATCTCTTGCCGTCCTTCATCCGCCAGAGCGCGACGAGATCACTGTTGGAATCCAGACTCTCAACACCGGGGATGGCGAGCCCCAGGAAGTCCACATCACGGAAGGTGCCCGTGTTGGAAAAAATCAGAACCGGCAGCACCGCGGCTCGGTCTGTTTTCTGGCCGTGTGCTTTGTCGAACATGTCGCGAAGCAACAGATTGCCGAACCTTGGCGTTGAATGAAGTTCATGCCCAGGTTTCCGGTTGTCGCCGTAATAGGTGAAAATCCCGGTCTCCCTGTCGAGACTGTCCGGCCAGTCGTGCTCTTTGGTTGTAAGCGTGAGCACCGCCAGTTTCGGAGCTTCCTTTGTGCCGATGTAGCGGAAGCCGCCCTGGTTGCTGACACCGACCAAGTGCGGGAGCGGGTCATCCGAAGCGTTGCCGTTGCGCCCACCCTGATAGACGGCATCGACCAGAAGGTCTGATGTCTGCAATTCTGATTTACGTTCTGCGTCCACGTGCGACCGGCTTTCTGACCATGCGTTTCACCCGACCGGCCAGCTTCTCCGGATCGTTCCTGATCTCATGCTCCCAGAAGCGGATGACAGTCCATCCCTCCGACCGTAATGCCGCCGTGACGTGTTCGTCACGTGCCCTGTTTTTCCCGATCTTGGTCTTCCAGAATGAGGCGTTCGTTTTTGGGCTCACACTGTGGATCGGACATCCGTGCCAAAAACATCCGTCGCAGAACACAGCCACGCGGGACTTTGGAAAGGCAATATCGGGCCGTCCCGTCACGCGATGGTGGAGCCGGTACCGGAGGCCCGCCGACCAGAGCGCCCGGCGCAGGGTCATTTCGGGCTTCGTGTTTTTGCCCCGTATCCGCGACATACAGTGGCTTCTCTGCCGTGCCGTCAGAACATCCATCGTCCGGCCTCCATTTTGTGCCTGGTCAGAGTGAATCCGACCTGGTAGCTTGGCCCGCGTTGACAGGGATGGGGCGGGAATGACCAGGACTCTCGATATTTTTTGCGGCGGTGGTGGCAGCAGCTACGGCGCACGCATCGCCGGGGCTGAAATTGTCTGCGGCATTGATCTTTGTGAAGTGGCGACCGCCACTTATGAAGAGAATTTTCCTGAAGCCACAACAATCACAAAGGCGCTGGAGAACATCAACCCCCGGAAGCTTCACGACGCCATCGGCGACATTGATCTGCTGTTGGCGTCGCCAGAATGCACCAATCATACGTGTGCCAAGGGTTCCGCGCCAAGGTCCGAACAGAGCCGGGCCACCGCAATGCAGACCCTCCGGTTTGCCAAGGAATTCAGACCCCGGTGGCTGATCCTTGAAAATGTTGTGCATATGAGACCCTGGTCCCGCTACGACGAACTCAAGGAGTCGCTGGAAGACCTCGGCTACAACGTATCGGAATTCGTGCTCGATGCGTCGGATTTCGGGGTCGCCCAGAGCCGCCGCCGGCTATTCGTTGTCTGTGATCTCGAAGATGAAGTGGGCAAGATCAAGCGGCCGCGGCGCACACGGAAGGATGTCACCGACATTCTGGATGCCCCCGGAAAGTGGGGGACAACAAGCCTCTACAGTCCGAAAAGGGCCAAGCCGACTCTGGAGCGGGCCGAAAGAGGCTTTGCCGAAATGGGTAAACGTGCCAGCTTTTTGCTGGTCTATTACGGAACGGACGGCGGCGGCGGTTGGCAGCGCCTGGACCGCCCTTTACGCACCATAACGACCGTTGACCGTTTCGCCCTGGTCGAGCCAGGCGATGACGGCCACCAGATGCGCATGCTACAGGTACCGGAGCTGAAACGGGCCATGGGGTTCAGAACAGACTACGCGATGAACCATGGCACGCGACGGGAGAACATCAAAATACTCGGCAACGGTGTCTGTCCCCCTGTGATGGAGGCGATTGTCGAAACGATAACTTCAGGATAACCATGGCCGTTACGGCGCGAAAGAAATCCGGCAGCGAAAAACTGATCTTCAGGGTGCGGCCGCGCCTGCTGACCCTGCTTGGCGATCAGCTTATCAAGGACGCCAATCTTGCGGTCTTCGAACTTGTGAAGAATGCGTATGACGCTGACGCAACGGTTTGCGCCGTCACGCTCGAACACCCCACCGATCAGTCAAAGGCGCGCATCACCGTCGAGGATGACGGCATCGGGATGGACGAGGACACATTGCGGAATGTGTGGATGATGATTGCCACTGATTTCCGTGCCGTTCAGCGCAATGACGAGAAGCGGACAAAAAAATTCCACCGCTTTCCACTGGGAGAAAAGGGTCTCGGCCGTTTATCAGCGCATAAACTCGGGCACTCTATCCGCCTGATCACACGCAGGCGCGGAGGCGAAGAACTCGTTCTTGATTTTGATTGGGACAGGATCGAAAGTGCGGAAGACTTGGAAAGCGCCGGTGTTGAGCTGGAGGTTCGCGACCCGGAGACGTTTACCGGCAGCGGCCACGGCACATGCTTTGAAATAACACGGTTGAGAGAGAGCTGGAACCGCGGCCAGGCACGACGCCTTCACCGCGCGGTCAATAGCCTCTGTTCACCCTTCAAGGGGCCCGAAGATTTCGAAGTGATGCTGTCAATTCCCGGCCATGAAGAATGGCTTGAGAAAATGTTCTCGGCCGACAAGGCGAACGGTTGCGCCCTCTACCATGTCCGGGGATCGTTTGAAGGCGAGACCGGGCGATTTGATTACACCTTTACACCGCCGCCCGGTTATTCAAAGCAACTTACGAAACGAATCGAAAAGGGATTTAAAGTCGCACTCGAAAAACGAGAGAACAGAAAAGGTGTGACACTCGATCTTTCCAGTCACAAAATCGGCAAGGTCAGTTTCGACTTCTGGCTGTTTGACCGCGATCCGGCTGTGCTTCGTGACGTGACAGACGACGTGAAGGGTCTCAAGGATTATCTTGACGAGAACGGCGGCGTCAGAATTTATCGCGACGGCATCAGAGTCTACGATTTTGGCGAACCTGGAAACGACTGGCTCAATCTCGATATACGCCGCGTCAACACCCCGACCGCGCGCACCAGCAACAATCAGGTTCTTGGCGCGCTGCGTCTCGACGCGACCACAAGCGGCGATCTGCGGGAGAAAACCAACCGTGAAGGCTTCATTGAAAATGAAGCCTTTGAAGATTTCCGCGCCGCGGTCCTAAGTATCCTAACTCAGGTCGAAGCGGAAAAAACGAAAGATCAGCGCAGGCTGCGCGAAGTTTTGGGAAAAGGCACAGGCAAGCGGGTTTTCGCAAAACTGGCCGAGGTCCGCGAAGTGCTTGAGCAGAAGGGCGTCCTGGCGGAAGTCGAGCCGAAACTCCTGGCGGCCGAAAAGGAGATGGAAATCTACCGCGACCAGCTACTGCACGCGGCCGTTCCAGGTCTCTCAATTGGCATGATGCTGCATGGCGCGGAAAAGATTTTGGATGAATTGCGGGCCGCAACGAATAAAGGTGCCAGTCCCGAAAGAATAAAAGACCTCGTGGACCAGCTCTATCGTGCCATGCGTCCGGTCACAAATCTTCTCAAGAACCCACACCCGGGAAAGACCTCGGCAAGTGCTCTGATCAAGGAGGCCATTTTCAGCGCGGAGTTCCGGCTTAAACGGCACCACGTCACCTTGATAAATGGCATGGATAAAGACTGCCCCGATTTTAAAGTAGAGGGCTCCAAACAGATGTTGGTCGCGTCGATCAACAACCTGATCGACAACAGCATTCACTGGCTGGAAACAAAGAGCCCGAAGCAAAAGTATATCTATATTGGTACGACAAAAGACCTTGAAGAAGGCCCTGCGATTGTGGTTGGCGACAATGGACCGGGATTTGGAAAAGATGACCCCGAAGACCTGATAGCGCCTTTCTTTACGCGCCGTGCAGGCGGTATGGGTTTAGGTTTGTATATTGTAAGCGAAGTGATGCGCGTGAACAGAGGGCGGATCGTTTTTCCCAGCGACGGCGATATTGAAATCCCTGATCAGATCAGCGGAGCTGTCGTCGCCCTTCAATTTCTGGAAACATCATGATCAATCAACTTGCCTCGCCGTCGGTGTGTGTGATCGACGATGATAAGAACGATTATGTTCACATTGGAGACGCTCTCAATGAACTTTTCGTGAGCTATGTGTGGCTCTCAGGTGCTGTCGATGATCTGCCGCCGCAACCGTTTACCCGGGTCCAGCTTGTATTTCTCGACCTGCATCTCACGAGTTCGTTGGGAAAAGATGCCGCCTCGTACACAGCGAACGTTTTCACCAAGGTTGTTGCTGTCAACACCGCGCCCGTCGTCGTGGTGATCTGGAGCAAATACGCCGATGACAAGGTTTCCGAAGACAACGTTCCTCCTGAAGACCAGGAGACGGAAAGCGAGCTGTTCAAGCGAACGTTGTTCGAGGCCGAGCCGAAATTCAAGAACAGGCTTATTTTTCTCGAAATGGACAAGCCGAAGAAGGACCGCCCCGCCGACTGGAGCGACCGGCTTCAGGAGCAGATCAAAACCGCGCTCGGTGACAAGTCCGCAATCGGGCTTTTGTGGACGTGGGATGGCTTGGTTAAGGATGCCAATGCAGCCCTTATGGCAAGCCTGACTGATCTTGCGGAGGAAACAGCGGGCGGCGCCAATACAAAACTGACCGACGACCACTTGAAAGAAGTGCTTCAACGTCTGTCAAAAGCGCAAGGCGAGTCCGATCTATCGGAAGCTACTGCTCCCGGTCACCTTGTGGCAGTCCTTTCGCAGCTTTTGATGGATCAGCTCGAACACGCAGGCGGACGCCAGGCTCTTGCGGCTCATGGTGCATGGCTAAACGCAACACCCACCGGCAAAACCAAAGCCAGCGTCAGTTCGAAGATGAATGGTTTCCTTCTTACGGCGGGCTGTTCAGACGGTGCGATCCCGTATTTGCCAGGTACCGTTTATGCCGCAAACGACATCGGATCATTTCTCTCAGTATTCGGCTCCGACCGGGAACACATTGAAAAGACTTTCTGCAATATAACGCGATCTGCAACCAATTCGGCACAGATGGACGAGTGGTACGCCGCGGTCCGGCCGGTACTGCTTGAAATATCGCCTGTCTGTGACGTTGCCCAGAACAAGAGGCGCAACGCGCATCTTGTCGGAGGACTGATTATCCCGGCCGCAAAAGTCGGCGCGATGAAAACAGGCGGTGACGCCTGGACCGTTATTCCGCCGGGGAAGGCAACCGTTGCCCTCAGATGGCCTTTGGATGGATTTGCAGCCGATGAAATCAAATTGGTTTTTCATCACAGCCTGAAAGTCACGCTGAACGCTCCTGCGGGGGAACGACATTGGCTCTCGCGCTGGTTCCGATTGCGCGAAATGCCGACCGCAGCAATCAGAAATCCGCACATGTCGCAAGGGTCGCGCGCAGGTTATGTTTCTGTCGCGTGACCATCCACGCCTCACATCGCGCCCGCTGCACGCACCAGGAAATTCCACCAGATTGCGCTCATGACAGGTGTTGCCGAACCCATTTTGCAGGCGAAGCTTGATCAGCTGCAGGCACAGGCCCTTAAGACATGGAACGGACTCGAACGCGAAACCGTTATTGAAATCGTCCGCTCCGCTGACTATGCGGCCTATATTATCCATAGCTCGTCCGGCGACGAGTCTTTGGACGACGAGTCTTTAGACGGGCTGCGGCTGATCCTCAATGGTGTCGCGCCCGCGCTTGCCACCTTTCTTCCCTTGATGAGAGAAGGCAAGGGACTGCCCTTTGGCCCGGCCACGCCGCAGATTGCCGACTGGATCGACTCGATGCTCATCGAGTTTGGCAAGCTTGCTCGATTGCAGCGGTTTGCCGCGATGGAGCGATACGGCTTGTCACGAAGCGAAATGATCGATGCGGTAACGATGCGGATGGAGATGCAGGCTGGCATAGCCGAGCTGATGGACCGCCGCGCTTCGCGCTGGTTGAACGGCGAGACCATGCGTCGCGTTGCATTTATGCATGGTCCGCCACCCGATAAGAAATACATAGAAGGCCTGCTCGACGCGACTTCCGGCGTGCATGATGGATGGTTTATCAGTTACGGGGGTCATCAAGACCTCATCGAAGCTTACCGTCAACGCGCGATGGTTGAAGTTCTTGGTTGCGTCGAATCCGAAGCATTGCCTCACGACGCAATGATCGGTGGCAGACCATTTGCAGAATGGCGTGCGGTTTGTGTGGCCGCGCTTGGGCGGGTGTTCAATCACGTCGCGTACGCCTCACGTCTCAGGGCGCGGTTTCCGGCTCTGTCGATCCGAAATCTGCTGACGGTGCCCGTGCTCCGGAGCGATGCCCGGGCTGTGTGGATCGAAGCGGGAGAACGTCCGGAATATGCCAACGATACGATCTCCCACTTGGCCCTGGATGCGCAGTCGATCGGGCCCTGGCAGCTCCACCATGAGATTCCTGCCCCTTTTTATGTGGATGTTGGCGGGGGTTGGTATCTTCTTCCTCTGTTCGGCGGGCTCCTCAATCCAGTCTACGGCCTTGTCCGCACTTTACGCCTGAGGCACACCCGCGATTGGGACAAGGCTGTAGATCAACGGGAAGTGTACTTTCGCAGAGACATCAAAGGTCACTTCGCTGAGCCACGCTTCCTTGTACCGGATCATGGCATGATGCTCCGCCGCAATGACGGCAGCCATATCACCGACGTGGATGCGGCCATTCTGGATCGGGAGACCGGCTCTCTTGCTCTGGTTCAACTGAAATGGCCGGATATATATGGTCTGTCTCCGAAGGAGCGCGAAAGCCGGAGACTCAATCTCCTCAAGGTGAATGAGTGGGTTGGGCGCACCGCCAACTGGATTTCAGACCGGAATGCCAGACAAGTTGCAAAGGCGCTGGGTATGGGGGATGGGGCTTCGGAACTGAAACGGCCTATACTCATGGTCATTCCGCGCTATGCGGCCCGGTTCACACTAAACGACGATCTTGATGATCGCGCATGCTGGGTCGCATGGCCCGAAGTCGCGCGGATGCAGATCGAGAAAAAGAAAATCGGCGATCCTCTGGCGGAATTGGGACGCGAGTTCAAAGGCGGCGGATCTTTGGCGTCCTATGATCGCCCCGAAGACATCACCTATAAGCTTCGAGAACTGGACGTGCGCGTGTCGGTGTTATGAGGCGCGACCGCTTTGCGGCACGGCTCTCGTATACCGAGCCGCAATGCGTCTCGGCCATCCGGCTTCGATCCTCGCGCAGATAATGAGTCCCTCGCCGGAGGCACTCGCTCTCGGTCCCGCCGTCATTTCATTCCGTCGTCGCTATCACTGCCCTTCGTTCGGGTGCCTTTTTAACCGGTCTCGGGACTGCACTCGGTCCCGGGTCCCGCCGGTTCGGCGGCGCTATGCTGACCCTCCTGCGGGTGCCTTTGTTTATTTGTTCTAAGGGGCGTTGCCCCTCGCGCCCGCAAGGCATCCGATGCATCGCGCCGTATCCCCGCGTATCCCTAAAGGGAGCCCTCGCGCGGAGCCTCGCCACACTGCGTCCGGAGCCTCCTTGCAGTTGCTACCCCCAAGAGGTGGCTTAGCTTGGGTTCATTTCTGAACCCGAATTTCAAGGCAGGAAATGTCACGCTGATGGGGCGAATACCTTGTTCAGGATTTTCACGCAGACCCTGAGCATTTCCGGCGAAAGCTGAGGAAGGGTAAGTCAGCCGTTCGGGATCAGTTGTCTGCAGCGACGCTACCGCTGGATGCGAAATGATTCGCTCACAACCTTTTCATCTCCTTCAAGCTTTTTGTTCAGCGTGGTCTCTGAGCCCTCATAGGGTGCGATCTTGGCGAAGCCCGCGACAAACATCCGATGGACGGTTTTCTTCGGAAAGGCTGCGAGTTCACGGACAGCGTCCTTGCGGGTAAACACCTGCCAAGTCCGCGCTGGATCCAGCGGCAGCGGCATAGCACGGGATGGGAGCGGCCCGATCAGGCCGCAGCCGGGCCTTGCGGGTTATCGCGGCTTAGCCACGGTCGTACCCCGCCGACCGGTCACGCTCGCGCGATTGGGTCTGTGCGCGCGAGGTGAACTCGACGGCGAGGTCGAGCGTGCAGGTTTTGACGTGCCGCCGGCCCAGCCGGGCGGCGAGCCAAGCCAGCCGCTGCTCCGGATTGATCACGGTGCTGCGGCGTTCCGAGAGCGGCAGATCCAGCCGGAGCTGGGCGTCGCATCCCTTGGCGTCCAGGAAGAGGCTGGTCTGCTGGCGGGCTCTTGAAAATGCCACCACGGCGTCGGAACGATTCATCGACGGAGTCAGGAGAACAAAGGCGTGTTCCGTCGTCGCTCCCTGGCAGCCGTAGACGGTCGTCGCATAGGCATGGCCAAGTCGCGCGCGGCCCATCTCGTCTGCGATGTCGGAGAGCTTGAAGCGCGCCGGCCGCTCGCCAATGAGGACATGGATGGTGGGATCGCTCTCGTTGGAGCGATCGATGTGCGTCACTGTCGCCATCGTGCCGTTGATGACGCCCAGTGCGTCTTGACGTAGCGAGAAACGGACGTGATCGCCGAGCGCGAATTGGAGCGTCTGGGAATTGCCGGACCGCGACACCGCCGCGACGGCGAGTTCGGGACCCCGAATGAGATTGGAGGCTTTGAGGCGCTTGCGGACCTCCGCGTTGATCGCGGTCACCTGCGCATTGGTCTTGGCAATCAGAAGCGTTGCCGGATTCGTGACCACGACCTGAGTTGCTTCCCAGGCATCGACCATTGCCTTGATCGTAGCCTTTTCGCCGGCAGCGGAGGTAATCAGGCCACGGCTTGCAAAGGCTTCGAGGGCTTCCGCCGTTCGACCGTTCGTAACATCCGTGATGGCTTCCCGCGCCCAGGCGTCATGCTGACGCACGATCGTGTCGACCCGAGTAGCGTTGGACCAATATTTTACGATCGTGAGGCCCGCGCCGGCGCCGACGGCCTGAAGTTGGTTAATATCCCCGGTTAGGATCGCCTTGGCGCCGGCCTTCTCGACCTCGGAAAGCAGGGCGTGCATCTGGCGCGACGACAGCAGGCCACTTTCCTCGATAAGCAAAACCGTATTGCGATCGAGGAATCTGCCGCCAGCTTTCGCCGATGCGATCCAGGCATCTGTCGCTTTCGATTCTATTCCAAGTTGTAAAAATTGATTACTGATATTCCAGGCCGTTGCCGTGCCTACTACGCGCGTCGATCCGGTTTCGAGATAGGCTTCCACCACGGGGCGAAGCATCGTGGTCTTACCGACCCCGGGCGCACCCTCAATCACGACGATCGCGGAAGAGGTCGTGGCGGCGCGCGCCGCGTTGGCCTGCTCATCCGTCAGACCGTGAGCCCGACACAGCTCGTCGACCCTGATGGCATCGGGAGCGCGCCTTTTCTCACCGAGCAGCCGTTCGGTGAGCGCCAGTAGCTCCCGCTCAAGCGCGATCTGTTCTGGCGTCGAATAGATCGGTTGGCCAAGCTTGTCGCGATCGAGCTGGACGATGCGGCCGGCTTCAATGAAGCGCTCCGCTTCCAGATCGATACGCTCGGCGCCAACGCCTGTCCCAACCAGCGCCGTTCCGATCGCCGCCAGCAGATGCCGCTGCTCGAACAGGCTTTCGTGCTCGGTCAGCAAGCTGGGCAGCGCGGCCATGCGCTCCGCGATGACGGCTTCGCGGTCGGCCAGAGCGGGCTCGCGATAAGTCTGCAAATCCGCGACGTAGCGCTCGACATCGACGAACTGTGAGGCTTGTTCGGCCCACATCGCAAAACGGTCGCTCGGTCCGTCTTCCTGCTTCGAGGTTCGCGTGCCCAGCGCCACGGCGGCGGCCAGCGCGGGCGCGCTCGCGGTGGTCAGGCCCTCTTCGGCCAAAGCTTGCTCGATTTCCTGGCGTCGGGCCGACATGAAGCGCCGGAGAGCCAGGCTTTGCTGCTGCTGGTCGGGGCCGCCGCGCTCATCGACGATTTCGAAGGTACCGTTCTTGCCGATCTCGCCAATATTGAAGCCAATTTGCTGCAAATTTGACGAAAGGGCCACGTGGTAGGCCGATCCCGCGGCCATCTTGAACGCGAACAATTGGCGCGCGTCCAGGGCGCCAACAGTGCCATCGGCACGAACGGCACAGTTCAACAAAATCTGGTGACTATGAAGATTCGGGTCGGCAAAGATGCTGCCGTCTTCGTGCTCGACCGGACGAGATTCGCCATGCTGAAACGACGCCACCGTGAGTGACACCGGCTCCAGGTGCAGGCCATTCTTGCCGCGACGACAGAAGGCGGCATGCCGGTCGAGGAAGGCGATCGTCGCTTCGCAGGCGCGCTGCTGCGCCTCTTCGATCGCAAGCCGCGTCTCGGCGTTGCCGAGTGCATAGGCGATCGAGACCGACTTCGGTGCCGACAAGGTGAGATCAAGGCCAGGAACGCGTTTGGAGGGGTCGCCCGGATTGGTCAGCAACGGCTGACCACTTTCATCCAGGCCAGCGTGCAGGCGCTCGAACGCGGCGTTGTCAACGGTCGCACCGTGGACAACGCCGAAGTTATTCGTCGCCGAGATCCAACGGCCCGCAGGCTCGCAGCCGCCGAGATAATATTCGGACTGCTTGGTGTAGTATCGCGCCGTCGTGCCAGCTGCGATTGTCGCAACCATGAGAGCCTCCATCGTAGGAGGCAGTCATTTGTCACAGGTCAGCTTGCAAATAGTGTACTGCAAACCTTGCATCGGGAGCGCGGGGGTGTCTTCCGAGAGAGCGCATCATGGTCGCGGCACCAATGAAAAAGGGCTTCGGATGAAGCCCCAATTCATTGGTGACCGCGATTTCTAGGACTAGAACTCTAAGCGCGGCCTGGCCGCAAAATAGGCCGCTACTGACTTACACCGCAGGTGCCAAAGCTGAGCCCGATCGCGATGGCGGAGCTCGATCATCAAAGCGCGATTTGTCCACAGCGTGTATCTGATTTGCGTCCACAGTGCCATCCGAAGCGGCCACGTACAATAGACAGGCGGCGTCGCCTTGAAGGTAGCATTCAGGTGGCGAGCGGTCAGGGCGGTCAACGTCACCGCCTTTCCTGCCCTCAATCGTGCCGCGATCATCGGGCCGATCGCGTTTGCGTCCTGCACCTCCGAAGAACCCGGAAAATAGATCCACCCCGTAAGAGGGGAGATATCCATATCCCGCCCGGCCAGTCGTTCCGTATTTACGATATTGGCGAACAACGGTTCCGACACCCAAATGAATGCAGCGGCGTTCTCGAGGTCGTTATGCTTATAGAATTCGCGGACGGCCGCTCCGCTATACATACCCGTCCGATGCTCTTGCGCGACGATGTTGAGGCCGTATCCCTGGAACTCCCTGATGATTTCCGTGGCGAAAAGAGCTTGGATTTGAAGTGACAATGGCATGGTTCAGTCTCCTTGGTTGACGATGCAACCAAGGAAACACAGCAAGACCCCGGAATAGTGTACTGCAAATACGCGTCAACCAGTCCGATATCGCTCGGAGAAATCGTCGGGATCGAACGGATTGCATTTCCCAACCCAAACCTGTTGATAATCGCCAGGCAGAATTAACCAACCGGCTTCCACAACAATAGGCGGTGGCGGCAACGCCGTTTCGCCGATTTGAAAGTGGATCGACGGGGACTTTCGCAGCGTAGGAATAGAGCCAGGCTTCTTCGACCCGCGCAATCGGGTTGGCTCGACCGCGAAGACCGATCGGGTCTTGCCGTCGTTCAACACGGCATTTGCGCCGTCCATCAGTTGCTTGAGGCCTTTTTCGGTCATGAATGACGTGATCATTCGGGTCGCCGTGACCCATTCATCCTGCCGATCTTGCGGAAGGTTGCGCGGAAGGCTGCCGGGATTGCAAAAGGCCGCAATATTGCTGGCGTGTGCGTATTCCATTTGCAAATAGCGCTTGCGGAACAACTCTCCCAACCACTCGGCGCCAGCGAACAACGGGGGCGTCAGAAGTCGTCCGTCATCGTCATGGATGCCGTGGCTAATATAGGGAAAAAGCATCTGCGGATTAACACCCGCAGCAAACGCCATGAGCGCAGCTTTCTGAAGGTCAAACAATTCTTCCAGCGCCACGTCTCGCGGCTCTCTTACTCCGGCCTCGACGCCCCGGATTCCCTTGAGCCATTCAATCGTGAATTGTCGCGCGATCTTTTTGCGCTCTTCCGGTCGTTCCTCCGTCATCATTATATCGCGCACGCCCGAACGCTTAGCATCTAGCTCCGATGATGCGGCAAGGGCAATCCGTAGACATGCGAGAATATTGAGAGACCATTCGACCAAAGCGTCCGCGTCGAACTCGCTATCGAAAAGTCGACCATGTCTCTTGAATTCAAGCATCTCCTTTCGAATCAGTGTGCTCAATTTCCCAGGAGGCAGGGCGAAAAGATCATTGAAATACATGAGGCGTCCATTTTGATGCCCCGCTTCAAATTGATAAGCCGAACTTCCCATAAGCAGTTTGGATATCCCAAGATGTTGAGCTTTCAGATCGCGTTCGTTTTCTATTGCTCTGGCAATAACACATTCGGCGAGTTTGGTGATATCGGAGGGCTTCTTGCCAAAGAATTTGGACTTTTTGTTCTTCCTCTCGGCGTTCATCGCATGCCGTGCCAACAGATCGCAGAATATGACCCATGACAGCAACGCGTTCCGTAACTTGCTAGAGATCGAAGATTGACCGTCTGTTCCCTGACCTGGATTGCATGAGAAGGCCGAACGCCTCCATATCGGCTGTCCATCCTGAAATGCCCGCATTTGCGGTGCCGGAATTTGGAGCCCTGTACTTGCAAGGCTACGCGGGTCGATCTCAATGACCTCGATCTCGGCTTGTCCGCGCGCGGCGATCTCTGTCGTCATCCATCCGCGCAAGTCGCTTGCATATTCGAATCCGGAGTTGACGTAGAGATGATCACTGTCGTTGATCCAGAAGGGATCGTCGATCTCTTCAACGTAGGCATCGGCTGGAGTGCGGCCGAGATCGAGTACCTTTCCTTCGACAAGGGCCACACGTCGAACGATTCGGGGATCGGTTTCGTCGAACACGAATCCAACCCGAAAGTCTTCGACGAGTTCACCAGCTTCGTCATAGCACTGCATGATGCTCTTTCCTAAAAGGGATTTGAGAATTGAAGGAGGTCGCGGCTGCGACGGAATTGGGAGGGCGATTAACGTCGGGCCACACATAACATTCAGGCGTAAATGGGCGACTTTCGAGTTACGTCACATTTTAAGTATCGACCGAATCGCGTGATCGGGTTGCACGGAGGGAGGGGCTGCCGCCGCCTCCCTCCTGCGAGCGCTTGATTTCGCGCGGGCAGCGCCGCGCGGGGCGCGGGACCGCGCAATAGAACTCACCTCGGCATCCTTCCGACCTGTCCCGCTCCCGCGCAGCCCGGCCCGGCGATCGCGCGGTCGCCCCTCCCTCCCTGCTCAAGAGAAGCGCCGCCATGGGGCCCACGCGAGGCGTGTGCCCCGCGCGGCACCAGAGCAATCGGAGAGAGAAAGATGAGTATCCGAACAACCGTGAAAAATATCCCCGTCGCGAGATTAATCGCGTCGCCCTCGAATGTGCGTCGTACCGGTCGCAGCAACGGCCTTGAGGAACTAGCGGGATCCATCGCCGCGGCATCGCTATCGGCCTGACATCTTGCCCGATTCATAGATACCACGGCGGCCGTAACTCTTGCGACGCGGCACGCAAGCAACGCGGGGGTGCGAATCATTCGGGATGGGCGGTGGCCATCGAAGTGCTCGCGCGAGCATTGCCAGGTTTGCGCACTGGCTTCGAGTTGCACCTTCCTCCACTCGGCCAATGCGGGTGCAGTCGAGCCCAACAAATCGCACGTGCCGGCTGGACTCGTTTCATGAGCGGGTCGAGTTCGAGTTTTCACTTGCTCCGGATCCGGGTCTTGACGTCGGAGATTTGCGCGATACCGCGTCGATGATTCCTTTCACGTCACTTTCGGCTTTCTGTTCGCGATCATGTGTCCGTTTGCCGTAGTCGTGCCCGCAGTCATGCGTCCTCTGAAGATGGGCGGTTATCGACGAGAGAGTCGGGCTGCGCCCCGATCAAATTCCCGCAAGGGCGTCGTCCCATCATTTTCCCCGTCTCGCGATGCTCGACTTCCTCGCGCAAGTCAAAATGACCGGACTGCTCGCCCCCTCCGCTTTGCTTGGGCCCTACGGGTGCGGGCCGATCGCCTCCCGTCGCCAGCACCGCCATCGAGGCCGCAATCGATCGAGCTCGAAAGCAAAAAGGACTTAGATCATGGCGACCATCGGCACCTTCACCAAGAACGAGAATGGATTCACCGGCGCCGTCAAGACGCTCTCATTGAACGTCAAGGCGAAGTTCGTTCCGGCTGAAAAAGAGAGCGACAAGGCTCCCGATTTCCGCATCCTCACAGGCAATGTTGAATTTGGGGCCGCCTGGAAAAAGACCGCACAAAACGGCCGCGACTATCTCAGCGTACGCCTCGATGACCCAAGCTTCGCTGCCCCGATCTTCGCAAACCTCGTTGAGGGCGAAGACGCCAACCACACGCTGATCTGGTCGCGCCGCAGCGCCGATTGATCGCACCCGCCGGGGCGGTTCCTCATCTCGATCACGGAAAGATCACGCCGATGAACAACAGCATCAGCACGAACGCGCGCGCCGACATTTACGACCGCGTCACCACCGCGATCATTCGCGACCTCGAAACCGGCACGCGCCCATGGATAAAACCCTGGACAACATCCTCTACCGCTTCAGGTACGGTAGTGCGGCCACTACGCCACGATGGCACTCCATACCGCGGGATCAACATCGTCATTCTCTGGTCCGAAGCAGCCGAACGCGGATTCAGTGCGCCAGCCTGGATGACCTACCGCCAGGCGCAACTGCTTGGAGCACAGGTCCGAAAGGGCGAACGCGGGACCACGGTCGTCTATGCCAACGCGGTCGAGCGGTCCGAGCCGGACGCCACGACGGGTGAAGACATCACTCAAAGGATCCCGTACCTGCGAGTATATACCGTCTTCAACACAGAGCAGATCGAGGGCCTGCCCGAACGCTACAGTGGCAAATCAGCTTCCGAGGAAAACCTGTCTGACACCTCAGATCGCATCGATTGCGCCGACGCCTTCATCGCCGCGACCGGCGCTACCATTCGCACCCGTGGGAACCGGGCCTGCTATATCCCGTCCGCCGACCGGATCGAGATGCCGCCCTATCGCCAATTCATCGACACGCCAACTTCGACGGCGGCAGAAGCCTACTATTCCACTTTGCTCCATGAGCTGATCCACTACACGTCACCCTCGCATCGCTGCGATCGTGACTTCGGCAAGCGCTTTGCCGATCACGCTTACGCTCGCGAAGAACTCGTCGCCGAAATCGGCGCGGCGTTCCTGTGTGCGGATCTCGGCATCACGCTCGAACCGCGACCCGATCACGCGGCCTACGTTGCGACATGGCTGGAGAAATGGCGAGCTCGCCATTTCTCCAGTAATCAGCAGCAGATAATAATGTGAAGGAGCTTTTTGCGGGTTCGGTCGGCCAAGGAAAAATCCTAGTAATCACCTTGGTTTGCTGAGCATTATTTCTGCATGTCATCCTTGGCTCTTGTCCAAACTCAGCCAAGGAGATTGCCATGTCACATGATCACAGCGTCCTGATTGCACAATTCAGAGAGGCGCTGACGCAACAGCGATATAACCCGGCGGCGGTTCATAACTACTGCCGCAATGCCGATTACTTTCTTCGCGACCTTGCGGAGCGAAAGATTGCCCTTGAAGCGGTGACGCCGACAGAGGTGTCGAATTATCTTCGCCTCGCGGTTCGACAGTTTCGCAAGCGCCATGGCCGCGCTCCTGCTCGTTATTGGGTGTCAATTCCAAGAGCTGGAATTCACGGTCTGCTAAGGCTCGCGCTGAAACGCTGGCCACCTGAACCTGCGACATCCGACGCCGGCGAGCTTCTTTGTCGAGAAGTGTGCGACCAGTATCAGACATGGCTGCGGGAGGAACGCGGGTTGGCGGTCGCATCGATCGATGCCTTGATGTGGGAGGCTCGATATTTTTGCGCCTGGTACATCGCGCGATCCGACACACCCAGCTTCATGAATCTGGGCATTCGGGACGTCGATTCTTACTTCGAAATACGGGCATCCGGACTGAGGCGGAAATCCTTGAAAGATGTGGCTGAGCGGCTTCGCTCCCTGATGCGTCATCTTCACAGAACAGGCCGTACCGCTGCCGATCTGGCTCCGCAAATCATCGCCCCGATGCTCTATGCCTATGAGAGCATCCCATCCACGTTGAGTTCGGATCAGATCACGACCATTCTGAAATCTGCGCAGAAAGACCGGTCACCAATGGGGTTGCGGGACTATGCCATCCTGCAACTCCTGTCGACCTACGGATTGCGTGTTGGAGAGATCACGCATCTGCGGTTGGACGACATAGACTGGCGCGCGGAAACCTTGCACGTCCGCCATTCCAAAACTGGCGCGCACTCGCTTTTGCCGCTGATGGAACCGGTGGGAGAAGCGCTGATAAGTTATCTACAACATGGGCGACCAAAAACTGACGCGCGGGAAATCTTCATCCGCTCGCGTGCGCCCTATCGTCGGATGGCCGGGATTTACAGCGAAGTCCTCCGGCGAATGGAAGCAGCGGGGGTGAGGCCGAGCGGCAAACGTGGCCCTCACATCTTCCGGCATGCACGCGCTGTCAGTCTGCTGCGCGCATCGGTCTCGCGGAAAGTCATTGGCGACGTGTTGGGCCATCGTTCGACGGAAGCGACGATCCCCTATCTGAAACTGGCCACGGAGGACCTGCGTGCGATTGCCTTGGAGATTCCGGGACAGGAGGTGCGGTCATGAAAAACTGGCCCGACACCGGTGGCAGTGCCATCACCCGTTACCTCCGCCAACTCCGGCTGCGCTGCCCGATAAGTCCAATCTATTATCGTCAGGCACTTTGCAGCTTCCAGGAAGTCGTGGTTCGGCATCAATGCCCACCTTTGCAGGTAAGCCGAGAGGCCCTCGAAACTTGGCTTCGCGAGCGTGCCACGCACTGGCCCATGTCGACGCTGTTGCACCGAGCCCGCATCGTCAATCGCTTTCTCGACTTTCTTGTGCAAGAGAAATTAATCGCCAGCAATCCCGTCGCTGATCTGCGCGCTCAATACTGTGTGAAATGTAGCAAGCCGATCCTGCGAGCACTGCTCGCGCCCGAGCCTGATCGGGCGCTCGAAGTGCTGCGCCAGTTCCCGCCCTTCGGCAGTGTCCTTGGTGATCTGATGCGCGACCACATTGCACTGATGCGCACCAGAGGGTTCCGATACGAGACACAAGCTCGCTGGCTCTGGCGATTCGATCGCTTTCTGCAGGCTCATCCGAAACTTGCTGGCGAGCCACTATCGGTCATGTTGCAGCATTGGTCCGCGGCGCGTTCGACCGCCAATCATGCTGCGGAGTGCGAAAAGCTGGCTTGCGTCCTGGCCAAGGCCCAACATCATCTCGATCCCGGCATCAAGCTGAAACGGCCGGACCCGCGACCACAGCAGCAGGTCGCCCGACAATGGCGTCAGCCCTATATTTACAGCCCGGAAGAAATCCGTCGTCTCCTTGATATCGCCCGGACCTATCCGTCCCCACGCGCGCCGCTACGCCCAATCAGTCTTTATACCATGCTGGTGTTGGCCTATTGCGCGGGATTACGTTTGGGAGAACTTGCTCGCCTGGACCTAAGTGACGTCGATCTCCAAATCGGCACGGTCACCATCCGGGAGACGAAGTTCTTCAAATCCAGAATCCTGCCCTTGACCGATAGTGCGTTGTCGGCATTGCATGAATATCTGGAGGCGAGGCGCATGGCTAAGGCGCCGCAAAGCCCAGATTCCGGTCTGTTCTGGCACGATCAGGGAGACGCCCGCTACACTTCTCATGGCATCGCATATGGGCTCGTCGATATATTGCGGCGTGCCGGGATCAAGCCGCCGAAGGGAAAGACCGGTCCGCGCATCCACGACCTGCGTCACTCGATGGTCGTGAACCGCATTCTGGAATGGTATCGCGCCGGAATAAATCCGCAAGACAAGCTTCCATTCCTGGCGACCTATCTCGGACACCGCGATATCCATTCGACGCTGGTCTATATCACGGTCACTCAGGACATCTTGCAGCAAGCAAACGAGCGATTCCGGACATTCGGAGTGCATTGCCTGCATGTAACGGAAGGGGTGATGCCATGAAGCCGGTCGACCCGTTCCCTAAGCTGCTGCACACCTTCTTCTACGAGTGGATGGTCCAGCAGCGGAATGCTTCCGTCCATACCGTTCGTTCCTACCGCGACACTTGGCGCCTGTTCCTCAGATTCGTCGCGCACCGTCGTCGGCAAACGGTAGCTCAGCTCACACTGACCGACCTCACCGCGCATGAGGTGAGCGCCTTTCTGCGCTATACCGAGCAGGAGCGCGGAGACACGATCGGTACTCGCAACTGCCGGCTCGCTGCGTTGCGAAGCTTCTTCGGCTTCGTCGCCGGTCGGGAGCCGACAGCGATTGCGCAGTGCGCCGAAATCCTGCGCATTCCGACGAAAAAAGCGCCGATCCATGCACCATGTTATCTGGAACCGGAGGAAGTAAAGGCCATTCTGGCCCAGCCTGATCGCTCGACCATCGAAGGGCAACGTGACCATGCGCTCCTCTCCCTCCTCTACAATACCGGCGCGCGTATCCAGGAAGCGCTCGATGTATGTCCGCAGGCGATCCGCTTCGACCCGCCCACCTGTGTGCGCCTTTACGGCAAAGGGCGGAAAGAACGGCTTTGCCCGCTGTGGCCGGAAACGGTCTCGCTGCTCAGATCGCTGCTTCGACGGCAACCGAGGGCGGCTGACGAACCGATCTTCGTCAATCGCTACGGCGTCCCGCTGGGCGCATCGGGTGTCCGCTTCAAACTGGCGGAATATGTCGAGGCGGCGGCCAAGATCGTGCCGAGCCTGGCGTCGAAGCATGTAACGCCTCACAGCTTCCGTCACGCGACGGCGGTACACCTGGTCGCAGCAGGCGTTGACATCACGGTAATCAGAAGCTGGCTGGGGCATGTCAGCCTAGACACCACCAACCACTATGCCCAGGCCAATCTGGAGACTAAGCGGAAAGCGCTTGAGCGCCTCGAAGCTTCATCCAAAACCAGCAGTTCACCGCGATGGAAGCGCGATCCCAGCGTGCTCGCCTGGCTCGATACACTTTAGCGAAAGGAGAAATAATGTGAAGGAGACTGCCCCCAACCGCAGCGCGGCAATGGGAGTCGTAGCACTCCTTCACATTATGGTCTGATGGTGATTACTGAACGTTCTGAAATCCGACAATCGTTCCATCTTCAACGCTGCCGCGCTGGCACAAAAGGCAGTCGATTGGTTGAACAATGCAGTAAACTGCACATGAGGCGATCCTGGCGGCCGCGAACGAGGATCAGTGGGGTCGCCCTCGTTCTAAATTTCGGTAGGCCCTTAACTTGCGACTTCAAAGCGACTTGGCGCCGCGATGGGAACTTTCTCCCTCCTGATATCTCACGTAACGCCACCACCAGGACCCATTTATTCGATTTTTGGTGCCACATACTTGGTCAACCTCGAATCATTGTACGGCGTCTTGCGCAAGATCATCGGTCGCTTAGGGTAGCGTTTGCTGTTGGGGAAGATAATGTGGTCGCTGCTCGGGATTTGGCCAACGGCATCGCTGGTCAAGAGGCGAACGCCCTTCGGCTGAAACGACTTGGACTTCTTGCCGGTCTTTTCGTCGTGAGTTTCCACGAATTCAATGGTGGTATAGTCACCGATCGCGCGCGAGATAAACTCCCGCTCATCAGGATCAATCAGAGGAAGATCTGAATAGGTGGCGATTTCCGCAGTGTTGAAAAGCGTCTTTGCTCCGTCTTTGCCATATATTCGGATAATTTGACTGCGGTCCTGCCAGAATGTCCAAAGCCGCAAATTGTGACCAGGAAGTTCGCCGGCGACAGCCACGAGTTCATCGAACCTGCCGAGCGCTGCCGCTTCATCTATGAAGCAAACGATCGGCTCACGCGGTCGCTGACGCCGAACAACAGTGAACAATTCGCATAGCAACCAGCGTATCAACGGGGTGAGCGTCGTCATATCCTCCACCGGCAGCGTGATGAACAAGTCGGTGTTGCCATCACTCAAGTCGGATAAACGAAAGCTACTCTTACTGGTTAGGCGTTGCAGTCTGGGGTCCGCGCACCAACTGAACCCTTGGGCGGCGGTGGACAAAATGGAGTCGCGACCTTTGGCGTCCATCTTGAGGACGGCCATTGCCCTGCTGGCGGCGGCCCCTTTCAGCGGCTCGAGAACCTTTTTGAATTCGTTGACGTCTGAGAGAAGCCAGGAAGCATACGCAGGCGTTGCTCGTTGGACGGAATGCGCAGCAAGGAAGGCACCGACGGTGACGTCGACAGCCCTGTTTTGAAAATATACAGCTTCGCCGCTTGCGTGGTCCGGAAGAAGTGCACGGGCGATGCGCTGGAGATGCAGGATATTGTTAGGGTTGAGCGTCGCCAGCGGGTTCCACGTGTCTGTGCCGCCCACGATACCGATCGGATCGAGGCAGCGCACGGTGCGGCCGAGTTGCCGGCGGCGCGCAGCAACCGCGCGAAATATCTCCCCTTTGGGATCCATGACCATGGCCGGTCCAAACCAGCCCGTCTTTTCAGGCGCAGCGAGATTCGGGATGACAAGACCGCTCGTCTTCCCGGTGCGCGGTGGCGCAACAGTTATGAGATGACTTTCGGTCGAGACCCGGATCGGGCGCCCGGTGTCCGGATCAAGCCCCAGCTCAAGGCCGATCCGCATTTTTCCGCGTTCGCGGCGCGTTGCCCACCGGGCATTTCCGTGGGTACCATTCGGGTCGCGCCGGGGGCCGTAGTTAGGCACAAAGCACGCGATCAAGGCGAGCAACGGTCCGGCGAGAATCCAGGCGGCGGCAAGCCGGCCAGCCGGTCCGAGCGAGTTCGTGCGGCCGAATGCCATATCGCGATAGATGAAAAGCGATTCGAGGCCGAAGCTGTTCGCCATCGTGGAAAACCATGCCGAGGGATGCTGAGCGATCGCCGGCCAAAGCGACAAATTAAGGCCATGCACAGTCAGCTCGGCGATGGGGAACCCAAACGCGAAGGCCGCCAGGGTGATGGGGATGAAGACTTTCCAGAACACTGCATTTACTCCCAACTTAGAATTTCGTGATGCGGTCGAGCGTCTCCGGCGAAACGACCGCAACGCCGTAACCATCGATTGCCGACCAGTACCGCAGCCGATAGTCGCCGTTCGGCAACCGACCCGTCACCACGACTGCTGACTTGGCAGGAACGGTATGGGTCTCGCTGTGGCCGTCGGTAAACCGCCACGAGATGTCCAAATTGTTGTTGAACTTACCCATCGACTGACCGGTGTTGGAGGCGGCGATCCTGCCGATCACCGTCACGGGAATCGAGATCAAGCCAAGCAACACCAAGCCCCGCCAGTGGTAGCGAGCATGGCGAAGACTGGTATGCATGGTGTCGGTGAGCGAGCGAGGGATCCTGAACCGACGACGTGGCAGAAGGTTTGCGATGGTTTGCTCCAGACGGTCGCGGTCGTAGGGTGTCAAGGCGGGATCTTTCAATCCCGCCAGACGCGCTGCCGGATCCGGCAGGGCCAGAAGCCTCGCGAGCTTGCGAGCGCTGGCCTCCCGGAACTCACGATTCGAGGCATCGACATCGGCCTTTGCGGTGGCAAACCGCTTGACCAACGTAGCGAGGCGCTGGTTCATGACGCGAGCCACACCGCCGCCGGGCGCACCGCTTCCATGACGGCGAGGCGGAAGCCCTTGAGGTCGCTGACCATCCGCCGCGCTTCGCTGAATCCGCATTCCTTCTGGAAATCGGAGGTCTTCAGTCCGGGGATGGCATAGAGGCCCGTTGCCTGCAGGAAGCCGACGGTCCTCGGTTCGAATTCCCACTTCGCCAGCATGGTGATCTCGGCATCGTCCGCGACCTTCTTCAGCATTGCGGAATCGACATCGCCGCGCAGCTTGTTCTCGACCACGAAGCGTGCGTTGGTCCAGCGCTTCGACTGCGCCAGAAGCTTGGCGCCGTCGGTCAGCGCGCTGGCATCGGAGGTGACCACCACCAATAAGCCGATTTCGATGCCGGCTTCAGCGAGACCGGCGACAAACTCGTCGTCGAAAGAGCCCAGCAACGAGCCTGCCGTATTGGCGCCGATATCGACGATCGAGGGCATCGTGACGCTGACCATCGCGTTGATGACGGCGTCGAACTCGGCGCGGGCAGCCTGACCGCCGGTACGGTCGATCGAGGCACGATCGGCGCGTACCGGAAAGTGAGCAACACGCTTACTCCCCTTGGTTTTCCCGTGGTCGTATTCGCGAATCCTCTGCGTCGACTCGATCTCGATGATCGGGGCATCGGGGATCGCTTCCGCGACTCCACGGGCGAGCATCGATTTGCCGACACCGCCGGTCTCCTGGGCAACAAGCAAAATACGTGTCATCTGACTTCTCCTGAACTGGACAATCGACAAACCCATCCCAGCCCGACGCAAACTTTCGGTTGCGGGCGAGCCAAGGTGAGTGGATTGAACGCTTAGGGGAAAACCAGCCTCAAATAGTGTACTGCAAATATCCGATCCGGGCTCTGGATCATCTTTTTCGAAGAAGATGGGCGTGCTTCGAAAGCTCAGCACCGCGAATTTCTTCCTCGCTGATAGCTTGATCCGGCAGCTTTTCGCTGCGCAGTCGGCTCATTTCTGGGGCAAGTGAAACCGTTTTTTTAGACTGTCCGCCCGGTCTTTGGGCCGTTTTTGGGAAAATCTCGCTTGGGCGGCGCTGGGCCGCCTTGCTCTTGAGCTTCTCCGCACGAGCCCTGATGTTATGCATCAACGCCGTCAGACGCCGGCCCGTGAGCGGATGACGATCTCCTTGCGTCACGCCCTGCGCCGCAAGGCCTGCTGCGATTTCGGTCCAGGACGCTCCGTCCTCTTGATGCATCCGCTCCAATTCGTCGAAGTGCCGGCGGATGACCTCAGTGGCGCCGGTCTTGACCTTTCCAATAGGGGAATCGACGCGGCTGGCCTTGAGCCGCTTCACGTCGGATCGCAGGCGTTTTAGGTCGATCTGCATGGCCCGACGCCTAGCGAAGGCGTGTTAACGAGCCATTGAAGGAACACACGGGGCCACACGGGAAATGAAGCGGCGCCTAACGAGCCGTCTCGTCAATCGATTAAATTTGACACATATCCACGTATGTTCGGACATTTGGCAAGCTTTGCCAGAAGCCAGCACCCTTGAATCAGCTTCAAGTCGGGAGTGTGGACAATTTAATACCACTCAAGTCCCACTTAGTAACCAGGCTAGGCTAGTCCAAGGCCACTAAGCAACACACATAGGCCACACGAAGTACCACATAGAAGATCACCAGATTTTTTGCACACCTGTGCATCTGTGGATGACACCCACATGGCAAGAACTATTTCGACGTTACGGCAATTGGTCGTTGCGGTCATCTGTCCGGCCTCATAGTGCGGATCATATGAGCCGCGGGCCTTAATGGCTGTCCGCTGATCTGGTCCCAATCATCGTTGACGGACTCAAAGTCCGTGCACAGGTTCGGGGTGTCCTGATCCTCGGTTTGTCGACCGGATGCCATTACGTCGTCGTCTACCAATTCGTGTGATCGTTGCGTTCGATATCTATATTGCAGGCCTCAATTCATTGCCAAGCTACTTTCAAGCAATGCCGAGTGGTCTTTGGCGGAATGATCCTCCACGCCGCATGATGGCCCAGACAATGCGCGCCAGCTTGTTAGCAACCGCGACCGTCACTACGCGTGCCGGCCTTCGCGCCAGCAACGCGTTTACCGACCCGGCGAATTCAGGCTTGTTGCGGGCGTAGCGGACCACGGCGGTGGCGCCGAGCACAAGCAGCCGCCGCAAGTAGGGCTCGCCCTTCTTCGAGATACTGCCGAGATGGACTTTGCCACCAGTCCCGTCTTGTTGTGGCACCAGGCCGATCCAGGCCGCGAAGTGACGCCCGGACTTGAACGCGCTGGCGTCGACGACGGTCGCGACCATTGCGGTGGCCGTAATCACGCCAATGCCGGGAATCGTTGCCAGCCTCAGGCTCATTTCGTTCGCACGGTGGCGGGCCATAAGCGTTCGCTCGATCGCCTTTATCTTCGCTTGCAAGTCCTCGATCTGCATCATGATAAATTCCGCGCAGGCCCGAGCCGGCTCAGGGAGCACAGAGTTGTCGGTATTCTGAGCCAGCGCGTGGAGTTCCGGGATGCGCCAGATACCTTGTGGTGCGATCAAGCCAAACTCGGCAAGCTGACCCCGCAAGGAATTGACCAACATGGTGCGCTGGCGCACGAACAGGTCGCGCGTCCGGTGCAGCATCAAGATCGATTGCTGTTCAGCGCTCTTAACCGGGACGAACCGCATCGTCGGCCTCGTGACGGCCTCGCAGATTGCCTCGGCGTCGACCTCGTCGTTCTTGCCCCTTTTGACATAGGGTTTCACGTAAGCCGCCGGCATCAGCCGGACATCATGGCCGAGTGCTCCCAGCTCACGGCCCCAATAGTGGGCGGTCCCGCACGCCTCCATGCCGACCAGGCAGGGTGGAAGTTTCTCGAAAAACGCTTTCAGTTCCGAGCGCCGTAGTTTCTTGCGGATGATGACTTTGCCCGCGGCGTTAATGCCATGCACTTGAAAAATGTGTTTCGCGAGATCTAGGCTGATCGTGGTAGGCTGCATTGTGGATGACTCCCCTCTATGTTGCCTCGGCAACAATTTGGCACATTTGATGCCGTCGAGTGGGTGTCATCCACACCATCATCGTCGATCACCCCATCAACGACCGGCGCTATCATTCGGATGCCCAATGACGCTTGTTCGGGCATTTTGACTTACCCGAGATGCCGACCCACTATCAACAGAACGCTGATGCCGCCGAATGTATCTGATACTTCTGTGTCCGGGTTCGTTCAGTGGACGACCAACGGGATAGCGCGTCGCCACTGCAGAGTAACGTCCAAGCCGCCTTGCCGAGGTCAGGCAGACGCTTGGCGACCCTATCGGGCCGCTGCCATTCTTGTTTGGTTCGCTGTTTCGGCAAGATACGCGGTTCCCAATTGGGTGGCAAACACGGGGCGCCGAGCCGTCCGCCCAACGCCGTGACATCCGAAGGAGCCCGTCGATGAAATCGTTCGAGTTTGCTTGGCGGCAAGACCACTGGCTACGCATCTGCGATCAGGTGCTGGCCTATCGCTTTCCTTTCCACCAGCTCTATCCGGCTTGGCGATAAGGGTGCGATCCGCTCTTCCTGCACGAGCTCTGCAAATATTGGGTGGACGGGTTCGACGCCCAGGCAGTGATGGCGGAAATCAACCGACTGCCGCATTTCTGCGGAACGGTGGACGGCACCGATCTTCACTGGATTCATCTTGTCGGAGAGGCGGGCGGCAAGCGCCCCCTACTCCTTGCACATGGCTGGCCCGGCACCTTCTACGAGTGCAGCCGGGGGATTGAGCCGCTCGCCTTCCGAGCCGCCACGGCGGTAGCAGCGGGGACGCTTTCGACGTCGTGTTGGGTTTGGTTTCTCGCCCCCACCCTCGAGTGTGATCGGACCACGTGTCACGGCAAGACTATGCGACGACCCGATGCGGAAACAGCTAGGCCACGATCTCTATCGGGTTCACGGGACAGACCATGGCGCTGTCATCGCGGCATGGCTGAGCTTGAGCATGCGAGTTCCGTTATCGGCATCCACCTAAGCCTATTCCGTTCGCGTTTGAGTGCCTGACGCATGTGTACATAAGTTTCGTAATCGTTCGTGAAGATTGGCTAAGCGATTAAAGGCGAGTCGGTTTTCGGCGCAGAGCCAGATTTTAGATTGCAAGGTTTGACCGTGCGAAGCAACAGAACCTTGCGATTTCGCTTTGGGGTTCGCGAAGCTTGCTAGGTGCGGCTCACATTCTAAGGAGAAGCCGTGCTGATTAAGCGCCGTATCTGCTGACATGAACCCTACCGTGTTTGGCAAGATCAGCCGGTGGCCGGGAATGTCACGCCATTTACTGTCACGGGGTATGCGCCGATCAGAATGTAGGCGATTACGCACGGCTCGGTTCCGTTGTTGATCCAGTTGTGAATGGATCCTCGTTGAATTAGTATGTCCCCTGGGGCAAGCTTTACGGTTTCAGTGTCCAGCTCCATTTCGATTGAGCCGGAGATTATGACGCCATAGTCGATCGAGTTTGTGCGGTGATGGCGTGGCGTTACTCCCGGTGAGTACCGCACGATCCGCAGCACCGTGCCGTCACTCTCGGCGGTGTGAACTTTCCGCAACCCCGCGTCAGATGAATTATTATTGTCGGCCGGAAAGCCTTGCGTCGTCCAAAGCACGCGCGACGCCGCTCCGGCACGGTCTTCCTGTCGCGACCCCGCTCCAGCACTCTCTTGCTCAAGCAACGGCATCGACGAGTCATACAAAACTGTCGACTTTCCCTCGGGGGTGTGCCCCGTTACGACCCGGCGATATTGCTTTGTCATAGTCTTAATCCTCTCGTTATTGTTATTGACATCCGTGACTAAGTGAGTGGCTGCGTTAGTTCGAATCGCGCGACCCTGTGCAGCCGGACCATACCGTCCGCCGGCTCCCTCTTTGTTCCGTCCATCGTGAAATAACCAACCCCGACCATACTCTCCGGGCCGCCGAACTCATGCTCCAATCTATGGTCCTATGAGTTGACCGGAGAACGGTTCGCCTGAAGGCATTGCGCGATGTACGGGTCTGCGCACTCGGCGAACAGCAAAGTCGTGGTAGCAGTCTTCAAGAGGATGCCTGATCGTGCGATTCGGCGGTGAAAAACCAGAAGATCAACGGCTTCGTTACCGCCGTAGCGTTTTGATCAAGGAATAATCGGCAGCAGGAGATAAGGCTCCTTGCTCGGCTCGAAATGCAGTCGATTCTTGCCGCCGAATATGCTGGGCGGACGGTCTTTCGCCTCGGAGTGGGTAAGCGCATTGCGGGCGCTCTCCTTACTCGCGACACGCACATCACCGTAACCATCATGTGATGAGGCTACGGCTCCTCGGCGGGTACGTCGAAAGCGTTGAGGGTCATCGAGACGAGACAGTATTGTGCGACCACGAAGACTACACGGTTAAATCCATCCCGCCCCAGCCCATCGACCGCGTGCTTGAATAGCGGACCGGGCAGCACGCCGCCCTCCAGCAGCTTGCCGGCGACCTGCGCGGCGAGGGTTGACTCTGCATCAAGGTCGGCCGGTATCTCACCTGCCGACAACGTGGCAATTTGATCTTCGGAAAGCCCGGCCTGTGCGGCAACAGCCGCATGGGCATATATTTCATAGGCAGCGTTGAAATGCGCGCCGGTTACCAGGGTGACGACCTGCGCCGCAACCTTGCTAAGTCCGGGCATAGCGTCCACGGCTTCGATCAGCTGACGAATGGCCTCGCCTGTCCTCGGGACCTGCAGCCAGACACTCCAGGGACCGAGCAGAGCTCCGTCGGCACCTATCGCTTTAAACGCAGTGTAGTTCTTTTCGATTCGCTCAGTGAACGCATCATAGAGCGCCCTCTGAGATGAGTTCACTTCGACTTCGGGTACGAGGGATACACGCATGTGTGATCCTTTCCGACGGAGGTTACCGGTAACGCCGAAGATCCCCCGGCATCAAAAAATCTGTTGCGGTTGCTCCGAGGCACAGAGTGAGAGCATCGATGCTCTGCGCGCGGAGTTCCGCGTGCACGCCTCATACGATTAAGCAGCTGACAGCTTGAGAGCGATAGTCTCGGAATATACCTATGTGCGCCCAAACGATTGAAGGCGAGTCAGTTTTCGGCGCCGCGCCGGGCGTTGGATTGCAAGGTTTGACGGTGCGAAACGCTAGAACCCTGCGATTTCGCCTGGACGGCAAATCAGCCCTCAATCCGGCTTCTTAACGGGCGACTTCGTAGACGTTTTGCGCGGTCTGCGCGCACCTCCGCCTACGGAATGGCCTGATCACGATGCCGTTTTTCTCTCCCGGCGCGCCCAGAGTCCGGCGAGTCTCTAAACGCCGAGGAAGCGCACGTTCATCCGGTCCGCGACTGAGTCGCGCGGCAGTGGCCGAGAGACCCAAGAAGGTGAGAAGAAACCTTCCAATCACGCGGCGCACCACCGCTGATGAAGAGTCCTGCACGGCGACCATCTTGAAAATGTGATCGATCTGTCAGGTCAGCATAACAATAGACATTAAAATACAGCGAGCGTTGCGCTAGACGCTGGAGATCACGATCGTGCTCCTTTGGCGTCAAACGACCTCCCTCGTCATTAGTTTAAGCGCGCTCTGTAAGAAAGCCTCCACCATGGTTTGCATCGTTGCAACGAGCGGTTCGATCGGCTGGAATCCATAAATATATTTGCGAATGGCTAAATAGATAATGCTTCCGTGCATATTCCAGACCAGCTGCAGCTGGTCCGATGGAAGGCGCCGATTAGCGACCTTCGGCAGTCCGGCTTCCGTCCGCACAGCTTGACAAACTTTCACGATGATCCGCTCGCCCACTAAATCGACGTACCGGCGGGTCATGTCATTGCCGGACAAGGCCGCGAGCATGGTAATCCGGATCCAGTTTCTCTCCATGATGGATTGGGCGTAGTCCAAATAAAATGCCTGCAGCCGTTCCGCGATCGGCATCTCGTTGTTGGCAAGGAGCGTCTCCCAATGCGGGTTCCACCGCCGTAAGAACACCTCCTGATAGACGCGCTCGATGAGTGCGTCCTTTGTTGGAAAATATCGATAAAGGGCGGGTTGGGTGATGCCCAAACGTTTGGAGAGTTCTCTCGTCTGCCCGCCGAACCCGACATCGGCAAAGAAATTGACCGCCTCCTGTATGATTTGCCGTTCCCGATCTTCGCCGATCGCGGTGCGCCGGCGCTTGTGCGCTGGCGCCTTTGGCGTTTTTCGGGGTGTTACGGTAGCGGGTTTGACCAATTTTAAAATTCCACTAGATGGCCTCCCTTGAGACCGAGGATTTCCCTAGCCTCTTCGGGGGTAGCTATTTCGAGGCCGAGACCTTCAATGATTTGTCGCGCGCGCGCAACCTGGGCGGCGTTACTCTCAGCCAAACGACCAGGTCCCAACCAAAGGCTGTCTTCAAGCCCCACCCGGACATTGGCTCCCATAGCAGCACCGGCAGCAGCAATCGAGAGCTGATGACGGCCGGCGCCCAGAACCGACCAGCGCCAAGATTCGCCAAACAGCCGCTCGGCCGTTCGTTTCATATGCATCAGGTCCTCGGGATGCGGTCCAATGCCGCCCAGAAGGCCGAACACCGTCTGCACAAAAAGCGGCGGCTGAACCAGCCCGCGATCGAGAAAATGCGCGAGGTTGTACAGATGACTGACATCGTAACATTCAAACTCAAAACGCGTCCTGCTTTCTGAAAGCGTGCTGAGCGCGAATTCAATGTCCTTGAACGTGTTCCGGAAGACCATGTCGCGGCTGTTCTCAAGGTGCTCTCGTTCCCACGCATGTTTGAAATCCTTAAAGCGGTTCAGCATGGGATACAGGCCAAAATTCATTGACCCCATGTTGAGCGAAGCGAGCTCCGGCTTGAACACAATCGACGGCTTAATTCGTTCTTCAATCTTCATGAACGGGCTGCCACCGCTCGTGATGTTGATGACGGCATCGGTCGCCTGCTTGATGCGGGACAGAAATGGTTTGAAAGCCTCGGGCGATTGGTCTGGTCGCCCGTCCGTAGGGTTGCGGGCGTGCAGATGGACGATCGCCGCGCCTGCCTCAACAGCCGCCAGCGACGACGCAACAATTTCGTCAGCAGTTACCGGCAAATGAGGGGACATTGAAGGCGTGTGGATGGCGCCTGTTACGGCACAGGTTACAATAACTTTGCGTGTATTTCCGGTCATTTCGTTCCCTGTTTGTTATCAATCGATAAACTGTCATCTATCGGGGCGTCGACGTAAAAGCAATCGGCCCTTTTGCAACAGCCAATATGTGGCGTTGACAGACGACATAATATGTTATCAACTGATAACAATAATAATAATTCGTCTCGTGAGGGAAACGCGTCATGTTTGAGATCCTCGACAGCCAGTCGAAGCTTACGAAACGCCAATGGACGATTGTGGGTGCCGCCATCGCCGGCGACCTGCTCGAATTTTTCGACTACTACCTAATTGGTTTTGTGCTTGCCTATGTCGTCGGGCCTTGGAAGCTTACCTACGGCGCAACTGCCGTCATCCTCCTGTCTTCCGGCGTCGGCGCGATCCTCGGGGCGTTTTTCTACGGCTGGCTTGCTGACCGGATTGGGCGGCGCTCCGTGTTTATGGCGACCGTCGTAAACTTCGCGGTCGCAACCGGCGCTCTTGCATTCACGCCTGAAAATGGATGGCTATTTCTGGTCGTCTTCCGTTTTCTGGTCGGGTTTGGTGCGGGCGGGCTGTATTGCGTCGACCTTCCGCTGGTTCAGGAATATGTTCCGACATCCATGCGCGGGCGGATCGGTGGCCTTGTTACGGCTGCCGTTCCGTGCGGTCTTCTTCTTGCCTCGCTGGTGACGGGAATACTGGCACCCATTATCGGATGGCGCGGGTTGTTCATTGTCGGCGCCGCGCCGGCCTTGCTCATTGTATTCGTCCGCGCCTTTGTGCCGGAATCGCCGCGATGGCTCGCGACCCAGGGACGATTCGAGGAGGCCCGTAAATCGCTCGCCTGGGCTCTCAACCGTCCGATAGCCGAGATCCCGCCGCCGACGGCGGCGGACTCCGAAAGAAGCGGCAAGGTCGCCGGCACAAGGTTTCGGGATATTTTCAAGCATCCAAGGAGCCTGGCCGTCTCCTGGCTGAGCAATCTGGGAATTCAGACCGGCAGCTACGGCTTCACCATGTGGGCGCCGACGTTGTTGGTCCTATTGTTGCACGTTTCGCCGGCCCAGGCGTCCTGGCTGATGGTAGCAGTCAGTCTGGGTGGGTTGCTCGGACGATTTCTTTTCTCTGCCTTGTCAGAATCGATCGGTCGAAGGGCCTCCGGCTCCATTTTCGGTATCGTTGCCGGGATTGGATTGGTCGCGGCTGCGGTCAATCACGACGTTTTTCTCGGCGGTATTTCGCTTTTCTGGCTATTGCTCATCGTCACCAACGTCTTCGCCGACGGAGGATTTGCGATTGTTGGCCCTTACTCAGCCGAAGTATGGCCGTCTCGCCTCAGAACGACCGGCATGGGGTCCGCCTACGGTTTCGGCGGCATCGGTAAAGTCATTGGCCCGCTCGGTTTGGCAATGATCGTCGGCTCTTCGAACATCGTTACACCACAGGCATCCGCCGACGCCGTTGTCCCCGCTTTCATCTATCTGGCGGGTTGGTACGTCTTTGCGAGCCTGGTGTTTGTCTTCATCGGCATCGAAACGCGCGGTCTTTCGCTGGAATCACTCGAAGGCGCGCTGGAGCCGGAAACAATCAAGCGAGCTGACCATTCGGACAAGGTTAGCGCGCTTTTCAGCCAGGACAGGCAGGTCTAGTTCCTGCCGCTGGGCGTCAAAAGGCCAATAATCACTTCAGGGATAGATATCCATGGCACAAAAGAATCTCCTTGTTACAGGCGGCAGCCAAGGAATTGGAGCGGCTGTCGCATTGGCCGCAGCTCAGCGCGGCTATGATGTTTGTCTGACGTATCGAAGTTCATCAGATGCCGCCAACGAATTGGTCCGCGTGATCGAGGGGCTCGGTCGGCGCGCAATAGCTGTCTGTTCGGATGCTGCTAATGAACAGGACGTGTCTGAACTGTATTCGATGATTGACGCGCAGCTCGGTCCGATATCCGCGCTGGTCAACAACGCCGGCCTGACGGGTCCAATCTCATCAATTGGAAACCTCGACGCACAGACGTTTGATAGCGTCATCACCACCAATTTAAGGAGCTGCTTCCTGAATACCAAAGAAGCTTCGCGTCGGATGGCCAACGTTGGAAGCGGCGCGATCGTCAACGTATCGTCGCGTGCATCCGAACTTGGAGGCGCCAATGAATGGGTCCACTACGCGGCATCAAAGGGAGGCATAGACTCCTTTACCATCGGATCGGCGCGCGAGCTTGCTGCCTCGGGAATCAGGGTCAACGCCGTAAGTCCGGGCCTGATCGCAACAGACCTGCACGCTCGAGCAGGTGCTCCGGATCGGGTCGCGCGTCTGGGCTCCGCAATCCCTTTGGGAAGAGCCGGAACGCCGGAAGATGTCGCAAAAGTAGTGCTTTGGCTTCTCTCCGACGAGGCCTCTTATGTAACCGGTGCCATCGTTCCTGTTAGCGGCGGCCGATAGACCGTAAATCAATTCCTGCATTTGGAGGAAAGCTATGCCACGACAAATCATCGACATCTCCATGCCCCTGGATAACGAAACAAAGGTAGACCAGCGTGGGTTTGGTCCAAAAATTGAGTATCAGTCCCCCAAAGATAATGTGAAGGAGATCTTGAGCTTCTTTCCCGGACTGACGGCCGACCAACTGCCCGGCGGAGAGGGCTGGGGCAATGAAACCGTCACGCTTCGAACCCACAGTGGAACGCATCTTGATGCGCCCTATCACTATCATTCCACAATGAATCGCGGCGAACGTGCGATTACGATCGATGAAGTGCCTCTTGCATGGTGTTTTCAACCTGGAATCAAACTTGATTTTCGTCATTTCCCAGATGGTTACATCATAACGGCGGAGGACGTTGAGACCGAACTGAAGGCAATTGGCCACGAGCTGCGGCCACTCGATATCGTTCTCGTCAATACAAGGGCCGGAAGCCGTTATGGCCATGATGACTATATTCATGCCGGCATCGGAATGGGGCGTGAGGCGACGCTCTATCTCTTGAATCGCGGCGTGCGACTAACCGGCATCGATGCCTGGGGATGGGACGCGCCTTTCAGCCATATGGCGAGACGCTTTGCCGAGACCGGCGACGCCACCCAGATTTGGGAGGGACATCGCGCGGGGATGGAGATTGGCTATAGCCATCTCGAGAAGCTGCACAACTTAGAAAGTCTGCCGGCAAAGGGCTTCATGGTCAGCTGCTTCCCCGTAAAGATCAAGGCGGCATCGGCTGGCTGGACGCGCGCCGTTGCCATACTCGATTAGGCAAGCAACCGCCTCATCGAAAAAGCGTCTTTCTAAGCAGGAGGGAGCCATGAGCGAGAATATCGTCAGGTGCGCAGTCACACGGGGCCAGACAATGCGGGGCGCAGCATCGTGGACTGCCCTGTTACGGGATGCTTACCGAGTTGCCCGGGCTTGAGCTGCGTAAGGGTGGAACGGCATGACTGCCTCGACTCCGGACTTCGTCTTCCGCACCGTCCCCGTGATCGAGGCAGCGTGGGGTGTTGGGGCGACAGGGATACCGAGAACCGGGAGGATCGATCGGCTGGTATTAGTACGGACGATGAAATTAACGCCAGCTTGAGTCGCTGATTCTATTGGTCTAAGCGCCCTCCACCGCATGTCAAACAAGGGTAACGCTGACTAAATCCTTGGTCTGGTCAAGCTAACACGGCTTTCATCTCGATTGCATCGCGAAGCCGAACGATATGAACGGACGATAGCCATGAAGAGACTGCATAAACTGTTCGCACACCGCTCGATCGCCGCCAAGCTCTCCGGGATGGCAATTGCCGGCGCGTGCTTCATGGCACTGATCGCCGTCACGGTTCTATCCATCGCCCGCACCGAACTTGTTGCTGAGCGTACCGAGAAAGCGCATGCGATGGTGGATGCCGTCTGGCAGATGGCGGACACGTTCAAAAAGGCGGCCGAAGCCGGCGAGATGAGTGACGCCGAGGCGAAGGCGCGGCTATTCGCTGCTTCCGGTGCAATACGGTGGGAAGGCCTCACCAATTACGTTTTCATGATTGATACCGAGACCGGGATCAACATCATGAACAGCGGAAATCCAGGACTGCTCGGCAAGGATCTCCGCGGCTTCAAGGATGCATCCGGTTTCCCGTTTTTTGTCGCCATGATCGACATCGCAAAGCGTGCCGGGGAGGGTACCGTTCGGTATGTCTTTCCGAGGGGCAACGTCGATAAAACGCCGCTTGATAAAGTGGCCTATGTGCGCGGCTTCGCTCCCTGGAATTTGACGGTGGTGAGCGCCGAATACATGACCGACGTCGACGAGACTTTCTGGAAAATGACCCGAACGGCCGGCGCGGTGATTGGAATTTTGATGTTGTTATCGATCGCAATCGCCTGGGCAATTACAAGGAGCATCATCAAGCCGCTGTCGGTGCTCAAGCTGCGCATGATGGCCCTGAGCACCGGCGCACTCGACGTCGCCGATGCCGACACAGATCGACCCGACGAGATCGGCGAAATGGCGCGCACCGTCCAGGTCTTCAAGACTGCGATGATCGAATCGGACCGGCTGCGGACGGAGCAACTGGAAAGCGGGGTTAGCGAACAGCGCCGGCGCAAGGCGGATATGATCAAGCTCGCCGATAGCTTTGAAGGCGCGGTCGGTGAAATCATTGAAGCCGTGTCGTCGGCTTCGACCGAGCTTGAGGCTTCGGCCAGTACATTGACAGCGACGGCTACCCGAACTCAGCAACTCACCACCATGGTCGCATCCGCCTCTGAGGAGGCCTCCACCAATGTGCAGTCGGTAGCCTCCGCCACGGAGGAACTGACGTCGTCGGTCAACGAGATCAGCCGTCAGGTCCAGGAATCGGCAAGGATGGCGAATGAAGCGGTCGATCAGGCGCGCAAGACCAACGACCGCGTCAGCGAACTGTCAAAGGCGGCCGCCCGCATCGGTGACGTCGTCGATCTGATCAACAATATCGCGGGCCAGACCAATCTCTTGGCGCTCAACGCCACCATCGAGGCCGCGCGTGCCGGCGAGGCCGGTCGCGGTTTCGCCGTCGTGGCCTCCGAAGTGAAAGCGCTCGCCGAACAGACCGCGAAGGCGACCGGCGAGATAGGCCAGCAGATCTCGGGCATTCAGGCTGCGACGCAAGAGTCAGTCGGTGCGATCAAGGAGATCAGCGGCACCATCGAGAAATTGTCCGAGATCTCCGCGACTATTGCGTCAGCGGTGGAAGAGCAGGGTGCGGCGACGCAGGAGATTTCCCGCAATGTGCAGCAAGCCGCCCAGGGCACCCAACAGGTTTCTTCCAACATCGCCGACGTGCAGCGCGGCGCCAGCGAGACCGGTTCGGCGTCCTCGCAGGTTCTTTCGGCAGCGCAATCCCTTTCCCGCGACAGTAACCGACTCAAGCGCGATGTCGGCAAGTTCCTGGAGACCGTACGGGCAGCTCAATAGAAAAATAGGAGGAGGTGAAGGCTCGGTCCTGGACGTAGCCGGATTCAAAAAGCCATACTAGACTAGGTCCCCTTAGTCCTCAATTCTTCGAAGAATGACCGAGGCGAGGAGGTTGCCCGCTTGATCGAAACCGTCGTGAGACGTTGAGCGCGACCGGTGCTTCCCTTAAGAAAGGAAATCCCGATGTCTACGAACCCTACCTTTCGTGTGGGAGACGCTAGGATCACGCGCGTCTTCGAACTGCAGCTGGCGACCTTCACTCCGTCACAGCTCATTCCGCCGTGGGACGAGGCGCGCGAGGGCTTGCTGCCCCAATTGCCGCCGGCGGCGACCGATGCTTCCGGCGAGCACGTGATCATCAGCATCCACAGCTGGCTGGTGAGGGACCGCGGTCGCACGATCCTTGTCGACACCGGAGCGGGCAACGACAAGCAGCGTCCCTTCGCCCCCTATTTTCACGAACTGCACAATCCTTTTCTGGAGCGGTTGGCCTTGGCCGGCGTCACCCCAGAGGAAGTGGATTTCGTCCTGTTGACGCACCTGCACGTCGACCATGTGGGTTGGAACACCCGCCTTCAGGAAGCGCGCTGGGTCCCGACCTTTCCCAACGCTCGCTACGTCTTCTCCCGCGCCGAGCACGACTACTTCACCAATCCGGCCAACCGCAGCGAACGAAACCGGACCAGCTTCGCCGTTCAGGTCGACAGTGTGGACCCGGTCATCGAGGCCGGCCTGGCCGATATGATCGAGGTCAACGGCTCCGAGGTACTGGACGGGATCTCGTTTTACTTGACACCCGGCCACACCCCGACTCACGCTTCCATCGTGCTGCGCTCGGAGGGCGGGACGGCCATATTCCCAGGCGATGTGATGCACTATCCGGTGCAGGTCGCT
>Ga0302320_10003219_pt1 | contig 38129 bp, 29 predicted proteins | sample Bog_T0_3_FD_202130 | JGI IMG/M metagenome (GOLD analysis project Ga0302320, IMG submission 202130) | Peat permafrost microbial communities from Stordalen Mire near Abisko, Sweden - Bog_T0_3 | ecosystem: Environmental > Terrestrial > Soil > Wetlands > Peat | place: Sweden: Abisko, Stordalen Mire... | reverse complement strand
AGCAAAAGTCACCATGAGAAAATCCTACGGCTTCAGAACCTACCCTGTCCTCGAACTCGCTTTATATCACTCACTTGCAAAACTGCCTGAGCCTTCACTTACCCACGATTTCTTCTGACGAATCATAAAATCTTTGCTCTTGATGAGCTGTTTGATCGTCGCGTCGGTCAGGAAGCCGGGTGTAAGCAAGGTGTCGCAGCCCGGCTTGGGAGCATCCTGGCTCTGACTCGGGCAGATCGCGGCGCCATCGACCGTCAGTACCGGGGCCGGAGCCATCGAGCTCTGGTACAGACCATGATTCGCGCTCGGGACACCGGTCCAGCCGACCGCGTACAGCGGCATACCCATGGTGTACTTCGAAGCCGGGACGCCTGCCTTACGGTAGGCACGCACCGTCTCGTCGATGGAACGGTGTTGCGCGTGGATCGGGTCTTCGGCCGCGCCAAAAAGAGGCGAGGCCTCGTTGGTTTGCTTTTCCGAGGATGAGGCCAGGTCGTAGCCGTCGATGGTAATGAAGTTCACCTGCCGGGCGGCGGCTTTCAGATCGATGTTCGCATACCGCTTGGCGTCGGAAGGCGAATCGAAGGTCAGGATGTATTTCTTGCCCGTCTTTTTGCCGAGGGCGTTGAGCTGAGTGCGGAACTCTTTGAGGAGGGCGGTGAAATTCTGCTTGTCCGCGGCGGTGGGGAACTCCCAGTCCACATTGAAGCCGTCAAAGAGCCCGGGCGCACGCACTCCGGGAGCGATGTTGCCCTTGACGAAGAGGTCGATGCAGGAGGAAACCAGCGCGGTTCGCGCGCCTGGGGTGGCCGATCCGTTGACAAAGCCCGAGACATTGCCCGCCTGCCCGCCCAGCGAGATCAGCGTCTTCAGGTTCGGGTGGAGCTCCTTCAGTTGCTGGATCGCGCCGAAGTTGCCGTAGAGCGGCGCTCGGTAGGGTCTGCCAGTGACGCTGGGCTCCGCCGGGTTCTGCCAGGCTGCAAAGGGATCGGCGATGGCGCAGGCAGGCGAGGCTGTCGGGGTGACGTTGCCGAAGGCGTAAATCAAGTGGGTCAGGTCGTCGGCGATTCCCTGTTTCTGCACATCCGCGATGTGATAGCCGGTATAACTGATCTGAAACTCCTGAAAGTATCCACCGAAGATCCTGTTGTGCCGGGCTCCCTGCGCGAGCGCGGGAACGACGCAAGAGAGCGCGCACAGCGCGGCGATGCAGCGGCGGAGTGACAAACAGTTTCTCGACAAGGGAATACCTCCGAATCAGGTAGAGTGTGGCTGGATGGTCGCCCTAATACTACAGTGGTATTTAGCTGCGACGGAGGGAACAGGGGGTTTTAACCCCCTGAAAACAGGCCCAAACATCGAGGCCTTTAGGCTCGGTTTGAAACAATCCGAAGCAAGTTCAGCTGTAGTACTAAGCCAACCTTTGCAGGTCAGCCTCAGCCAACCTCTGCGCCCGCCAGAGGGCACCATCCAGGGCTACTGCCGTCTCTTTTGCGACCGGCATGAGCGGGGCAATCTCCTTCAAACCATCAAGGAATCCCTGCCGCACCACTTCCATCTTCTCTATAACGCCGCCGGTCCAGGCGACGGGAAGCTCCCCGACAATCCCGTGTTTGCGCTTGAGCTTGGCGCGGACCAGCAAGACCGACTCAACCAGATCGTCGGCCGCCTGCCACAAGACGCGCAATGCAACGACGTCGCCCTGCTGGGCCAGTTCGGAGATGGCCGGAGCCAGTGCGGCGAAGTCCGGTCCCGGAGTGCTGTCGCCCAGGTTGACCAGATCCTCCAGACTGGATGTGCCCCAAATTTGTCCCACCGTGCGAAGAATGGCGCAAGGCTGCTCGCGGTCATGGGCATGAAGGGCCTGGCGCACGGCATGAAGACCAATCCAATAGCCAGAGCCCTCGTCGCCCAGGTGTGAACTCCATCCGCCCGCCGTCTCGCGGCTGCCGTCGGGAGCGCGGCCGATACAATTGCTTCCGGTTCCAGCAATCTGCAGAATTCCCGGTCCGCCCTGAAATGCCGCATCCAGGGCAATCACTTCGTCGCCCACTACTTCGGACCGCACGACGCCGAAATCCTCGAAGACCGCCTGAATCCACTCCGCAACGCCGGGCATATAGGCGCTCGCCACTCCGGCCGAAGCGGCATGGATAGTGCTCACACCAGCTTGAGCGCGCACTTCAGTCAGCAGGGAACGCAGGTTTCCCTCGGCAACCTCAGCGCCTACTCGCAAGCGTTTAATCGAACCGCTCTCGCAAGAGGCCAGAACTCGGTCGCCGATCTGGATGGATGCCCGGGTCCTGGTGCCGCCGCCATCAATCCCCAAGACCACTTTCATTTGGTCAATATCCCTTCATTTTGTATCGCTATTATCATTATCATGCAAAATTCCTGACAAAACGTTCAAATCTCCATCTGTTTTTGGAGAAGTAAGACCAAGCATGTGGGCGAAAAAAGGATAAAGGTTGACATTCTCAAACGGCGCGACGGTCTTGCCGGGAACGATGTCCGGACCGGCTGCGAAGAAACTGGCCTTCATTTCAGGCAGCTTGTGCGAGTCGAAGCCGTGCATCCCCGCATTCGGGGCCTGATCCGGCGTGCCGGCTGCCGGGCCGTGGGCGCGGATGGCATACGGGCCGGTGGCAATCACCACCGGGTCGCCTTCCCGAGGATTCTGGTTGTAGTTCAACCCGGCAGGAACGTCTTTGCGTCGATAGACGACAAAAGCTCCGGACGCTTTTTTCAGCTGGTTGTAGACGCGCACGCGATCCTCTTCGGTCTTGCCATAAAGAAGCGGCCCTGCGCTCTCAAAGCCCGTCAGATCGGCAAGCTGATCGAGGGTGATCCAGCCGCCTTCGACCTTGGCCATGCCGTGATCGCTGACGACGACCAGATCGATGGGCAGCCCTGTCGCGTCGAGCGCGGCTTTCAGTTTGCCAACCAGGCCATCGACGCGGGCTACCGCCGCACGGGTCTGCGGAGCGTCGGGGCCGAATTGATGGCCCTCATGATCCGGGGAAGAGAAGTAAAGCGTAATGAAATGCGGACGGTCCTCCGCAGGCAGCCGCAGCCACGCGATCACCTGATCGATGCGGGCAGCTGGGTCGATCTTGTAGTCGTAGCGTAGATAATAGGTCGGCAGGAAACCGGCAATCTTGGCTTCGGAACCGGGCCAGAAGAGACATGCCGTCCGCATTCCCTGGCTTTCGGCGAGGCTCCATAAGGGAGTGCCGGTGTACCAGCTTCCATCCGTCACCGCCTGCGGGTCGCTGAGGTCGTAGCGCGCCTGCTTCGTTTCATCGAAAAAGTTGTTGGCCACCAGTCCGTGGTGCTCGGGATAGAGCCCGGTCACGATGGTGAAGTGGTTCGGAAAGGTGAGCGACGGGTAGCTGGGGATCATGCCGTTCGGGGCCCAGGCGCCCTGCTTGCCGAGAGCCAGCAGGTGCGGTGCGCCAAACTTGGTCGGATAGTCCCAGCGAAAGCCGTCCAGGGACACCAGCACCAGGTAATGTTTCCGCTGCGCCTCAGGGGAATTCGGGCCATGATCGACGTGGATGACCGGAAGAGCAGAGGCAGTTGCCGTCTGCTGAGCCTGCAACGTGCTGACAATCCCCAGACCGAGCGTGAGAGCGAGGAAGTAGACAGACAATTTGCGTAGCGAAGAAATGCGCATGAAGGACACCCCGCAACAGGTTATCGCATCGGCGCACCGGCTCGTGCGCCGTTTCAGCGAGGGGGTTGGGCAATAGGATGAATCCAAGTTGTTGACCTGAAGGCCTCCGATTTCGGCCGCTCTACAGGCGCAAGGTTGGCTGGCCCAGCACTTCAGCGCTGGGAGAATGGCAACAGGCAAGGGGCGACGCGGCACGCCCACTGAGTCAAAGAGACAAAGCCCAGCCAGACCGCTTCGCCAACTCGCCAACTCGCCAAAGTGCGAAGCACGCGAACGCGCCAGGTCTCTTACCGATTGAATTCTTGACCTTCTGAGCGTCTCTTTCCGCCGAACCTGACTTCATCCTCGCGCCTCTGCACGCAACAGAACAAGGAGCGCCGCAAACGGCGATTCCTTCATCAAGAAGACTTTGCCCTGAGCGAGTGGGACGTGAGTTTCATGCGGGGCACTTCAGGAATCGGATTTGCCGGTCGTTTCGACGAAAAGCTTCAGGATTTGCGCCGCGGGACCTCGCCGGGACCAGCACTGTCGAAATTCCCTTTTGGCGCGGTCTCGGGGACTCCTCTGTCGTCGACGATCTCCCGAACTCGTCGCTTGGAGAACTTGTTGGCGTACATGCCGGCATCGGCGGCGCTGAGCAGCCTTTCTCTCGATGTTGCGTCCTCGGGAAAGATGGAGACTCCCACGCTTGTTGACCCGTGGAGCACCAGTTCGCCGAGGACAAACGGGGCATCGAAGCAATGCTCGATGCGACTAGCGATCTCTTCGACGTCGGCGCGGCTGCGCAACAGCGGAACCAGCGTTACAAACTCGTCGCCGCCCAGACTCCCAGCAAGTTGAACGGCTCGTGGATCGAACCTGGTTGAACGAGCCGACTGGACTATTCCGAGTCATAAGCAACGGTCCCTCCACTCGGGATGTTCGCTTGTCAGCGGCCTGTCGGACTCATGAGCTTGGCCCTTACATGCTGTGGAAAAACTCAATTTTGCCCTCAGCTTTGAAAGGGCATGGCTTTAGCAGTGCCGATAAGGTCAATCAAATCAGCGTTGGCTTTAGCCACCGAGGGACGTACTTCAGGATTTTTGACGAAATACAGCCTTCTTCCGCAGCCTGTTCAGGCGACCGGAACCTTGCTCTCCACTGGGGCTCTTTTGAGCTTCCCGGTTGAGACAGCTCTGCGTTCGACGGGCCGTTCCTGATCTTGCGCACTTTGCGCCATACGCAGATGCTGCTCCATTAACCTGCGTGCTTCCATCGGTTTACGCGCACGCACCGCGCGATAGATTTTGCGGTGCATTTCGGCCGACTCGCGTAGATCGATGGAGCGCTCCACGGTCTTGCGGCGCTTGTCATAGATGGAAGAGGTTATCGTCTCCATGATGGCAGCCAGAATCGGATTGCCCGAAGCCTGCGACAGGATGCGGTGGAAGAGGACATCGTGAATCAGAAAATCGGAGGGATTCTCTATAGACGCGAAGATCTCAGCAACCTCTTCCGCGAGGGCGGCGTGGTGTTCTTCCTTGCCCCGTTCCGCAGCCAGAGCGGCCAGGTTGCTCTCCAGAATGATCCGGGCCTCAAACATCTGCCAGGACTTAAAACCATGCAACGCGCCCATCATGCTGAAGGAAGCCTTGCCAAATTCCGCGGGCCCATCGGCAACGTACGTGCCTACGCCGTGGCGCACTTTCATCACGCCCATCGCCGCCAGATAGCCGATTCCCGTGCGAAGACTGGCGCGGCTGATCTTGAGCGCAGCCGCAAACTCCCGTTCGGGCGGAATCTTGTCCCCCGGTTGCAGCGTGCCGTTTTCAATCAGGGAACGGATGTGGTTGACCACCTGCGTGGTCCGGTGAGTATCGGGCAATTCTTGCTTGGCGCGGGTCATAAGCGGCGAATACTTTCTCAAAACAACGCAAAATTCAGGCAAAACGAGATTAACACTATCTATGCTCGTCCGCTGCGTAAAATGATCCTTCGCATCCCGACTGTAAACTGCGGGATGTGTATACTGGTGGTCTGACCTCTTAGATGGTCGAACTGCGGAATGCCCCAGAAACTCCATTCTGGCGAGAGGTAAATTCGTCATGCTGATCCACGAAGACCGTTTGTTCCCTGCCGATCCGGGAACGCGCAATGTTGCCCGGGCACTCTACGCCTCCATCAAGAACCTTCCCATCATCAGCCCGCACGGGCACACCCAGGCGGGGTGGTTTGCCGGCAACGAGCCCTTTCCCGATCCGGCCAAGCTCTTCGTTCAGCCGGACCATTATGTATTCCGCATGCTTTACAGCCAGGGCGTGTCGCTGGACGATCTGGAAATCGGTAAGCCGACCTTGAAAGACCCGCGTAAGGTCTGGCGCATCTTTGCCAGCCACTACCATCTCTTCCGCGGTACCCCGACACGGAGTTGGCTGAATTACTCGTTCTCCGAGCTGTTCGGGCTTGATGTGCCGCTTTCCGCCGCTACCGCCGACTTCTATTACGACACCATCGCCGAAAAGCTGACGACACCGGAGTTTCGCCCGCGGGCGCTGTTCGAGCGCTTCAATCTGGAGTTGCTCTCGACCACGGACTCGCCCATTGACTCCCTTGCGGATATCCAGACGGTGCGCGAGTCGGGCTGGAAGGGCAGGATCATTCCGGCTTTCCGCCCCGATCCCGTGGTGGACCCGGAATTCGCGGGCTTCCGTGATTCGATCGCCACACTTGGACAGCAGACAAGCGAAGACACGACGACCTGGGCAGGCTACCTCAACGCGCTGCGCAAGGCCCGGCTTCGTTTCAAGGCAATGGGGGCGACCTCAACCGATCACGGCCACCTCACGGCGCAGACAGCCGATTTGCCGTTGCCGGAAGCGCAAGCCTTGTTTGCCAAAGCTCTCGCAGGAAAAGCCAATGCCGCGGAAAGCGAACTCTTCCGCGCCCAGATGCTGACCGAAATGGCAGCGATGAGCCTCGAAGACGGGTTGGTCATGCAGATCCACCCCGGAAGCACCCGCAACCACAATCGCAAGGTCTTTGAGAAGTATGGACGCGACACCGGCTGCGATATCCCGCGGCAGACAAACTACGTCGACGCTCTGCGCCCGCTGCTCGACCGCTTTGGCAACGAGACCAGCCTGACAATCATTCTGTTCACGCTGGACGAAGCCACCTATAGCCGCGAACTGGCCCCCTTGGCAGGGCACTATCCATGCCTGCGTTTGGGACCTTCCTGGTGGTTCCATGACAGCCCGGAAGGCATGATGCGCTTCCGCGAGCAAGTGACGGAGACCGCAGGCTTTTACAACACCGTGGGCTTCAACGACGACACCCGTGCCTTCCTGTCCATTCCCGCCCGGCATGATGTGGCGCGGCGCGTGGACTCCAGTTTCCTGGCGAGACTCGTGGTTGAGCATCGTCTGGAAGAGGACGAAGCCTTTGAAGTGGCGCACGAACTGACATACGGTTTGGTGAAGAAAGCGTATCGTTTGTAGCAGCCAAGAGCGTGTCCTACCCTGGCCGCCGCGCTTCGCTTTTGTGGCTAGGTCACTGATCGCCTGAATTTGCACGAACGATGGGTGCTCCGGGTCTCGATTTTGAGACCTGGGAAGGCACAAACCAGGGGTACAGAATTACGCAGTCAGAGGCCTAGCGCTGGAAGCAGGGAGCGCAACGCGGGGCAGCGGCAAACGCGCAACACGCTTTGAGGAGATTTACATGCAAGCCAACCCCGCATTGGAGCCACTGGTAGGCGCGGATTTCCCACCTGGGGCACGCATCGGGCGCGTCCGCTGGACCATCTGCGCCATGCTCTTTCTGGCCACGACGATCAACTACATGGATCGCCAAGTTCTGGCGCTGCTCAAGCCCACCCTCATGCAGAGCGTGGCCAATCACGGCATCGGGCTGACCGAAGACACATACGGGACCATCATCGCGTTCTTTACCCTCTTTTATGCGCTCGGCCAACTGGGCGCCGGACGCTTCGTCGACAAGGTGGGCACGCGCCTGGGATATATCGTCATCATGGCCGTTTGGAGCATCTCGGCAATGGGCCACGCGCTGGTCAACTCCGTGCTCGAACTCGGCATCGCCCGCGCCTTTCTCGGGATCGGCGAATCCGGCAACTTCCCCGCCGCCAACAAGACCGTCGCCGAGTGGTTTCCCCAGAAAGAGCGCTCGCTGGCATTCGGCATCTTCAACTGCGGAGCAAATGTCGGCGTCATTCTGGCCACGCTCATCGTGCCCATCGTGACGATCCATTTTGGCTGGCACTATGCCTTTCTGGTTACCGGTATCTTCAGCGCTTCATGGATTCTGCTGTGGTACCGGAAATACAACAAGCCTGCCAATCACCCCACCCTGACCGGCGCCGAACTGCGTTACATCTATCAGGAAGCCGCGGAGAAGATGGGGCCAGCCACCCCCTGGCTCAAGCTGTTTGGCATCTCTCAGACATGGGCCTATGCCATTCCAAAATTCCTTACGGATCCCATCTGGTGGTTCTATCTCTATTGGCTGCCGGGTTACTTCAGCACCAAGTTTCATCTCAGCCTCGTGGGTCTGGGCTTGCCCATCCTGATCGTCTATAACGCCTCTGCCGTGGGCAGCATTTATGGCGGCTACCTACCCGCGACCTTTATTCGGATGGGGTTCTCTGCTGCGCGCGCCCGACTGGCGGCCATGCTTCTCTGCGCGATCCTCGTCGTTCCCATCTTCCTCGTCAATTCTCTTCAGGCCGACAACTTCGGAAAATGGGTCGCCATCGGGTTGCTGAGTCTGGCCGCCGCCGCGCACCAAGGCTGGTCGGCGAACCTCTTCACCACCGCCAGCGATATGTTCCCGCGCACCGCAGTCGGTTCCGTAACCGGCATCGGCACCATGACGGGAGCACTCGGCGGATTTCTCTTTGCCAAGCTCGCCGGTCATGTTCTGCAGATCTCCAATAGCTATTCGATTCTCTTTGTCATCGCCGCCAGCATCTATCTCGCCTCCTGGGTCTTCATGGTCCTGGTCGCTCCTGGCCTGAAGAAAGTGGAGTTTGCAGCATGAGTCTCTATCTCTCCTTAGGCAGTCCCGATACAGACCTTTCCGCGGAACAGTTGCAGTCGCTGCTCGCGGACAGTCTGGCCAAACTCGGGCCGCGCAATCGCGTGCTTGCCGTGCCTCCCGATCAAACCCGCGCCCATTCGCGCGCCGGAGAATTGACCCGCTACGCATGGCAGTTTTACGGCGACAAGATGAAGGCTGTCTTGCCCGCCTTGGGTACGCACGCTGCGATGAGCGCGCACCAAATCTCGCACATGTACGGCGACATGCCTCAGGACCTTTTCAAGGTCCACGACTGGCGCAACGACATTGAGACCATGGGAATCGTGCCCAAGGAATTCATCTACGAACAGTCGGAAGGCAAGCTGAATTATGAATGGCCTGCGCAGGTCAACAAGCTGGTGTCGCAGGGTGGCTTCGACCTCATCCTTTCCATTGGTCAGGTGGTTCCTCACGAAGTGATCGGCATGGCCAACTACAACAAGAACATCGTTGTCGGCACAGGCGGACGCGAAGGCATCAATCGCAGCCACTATCTCGGCGCGGTCTATGGCATGGAGCGCATTCTGGGCCGGGCCGATAATCCCGTGCGCCGGGTCTTCAATTACGCTTCCGATCACTTCCTCAAAGATCTTCCCATTGTGTATGTTCTGACCGTGGTAAGCCGCCGCGTCGATGACACGCTCGCGGTGCGTGGCCTGTTCATCGGCGACGACACGGAGTGCTTTCTCAAGGCCGCGGAACTGAGTCTCAAGGTGAACTTCGAGATCGTCGACAAGCCCATCATCAAGGCAGTTGTCTATCTGGATCCGGAAGAGTTTCACAGTACGTGGCTGGGCAACAAGGCAGTCTATCGCACCCGCATGGCGCTGGCCGACAACGCGGAGCTGATCGTGCTCGCTCCCGGTGTGAAGGAGTTCGGCGAAGACAAGACGATTGACAAGCTGATCCGCAAATACGGCTATCGCGGCACTCCGGCAACGCTCGATGCGGTGGAGAAGAACCCGGAGCTGGCCAACGATCTGAGCGCAGCCGCGCACTTGATTCACGGCTCTTCGGAAGGGCGATTCAAGATTACCTGGTGCCCCGGCCACCTGACCAAAGAAGAGGTCGAGGGCGTCGGCTTCAGCTACGGCGACCTGCAGGAAATGCTTCTACGTTATGACCCCGCAAAACTAAGCCTCGGCAGCAACATCGTCGATGGCGAAGAGATCTTTTTTATCTCGAATCCAGGATTAGGGCTGTGGGCACACCGCAGCCGGCTTTAAGAAGGAATGACCATGGAGAATAAGGGTTTGAAACTCAGCAAGTATTCAGTAGGAACCGGCGACCGGTTTGCGCATCAGGCAAAGGCACAATTGCAGGCCTGCGTTCAGGCTCTGGCGAACGGCATCGAAGTTGTTCCGGTATGGAACAAGTCGAATCGCGAACACACGATCATTGGTTCCGAGCCGGTGTCGACGCGCGAAGCAGCCGATGCAGCAGTCAAGGCACTGGGCTGGAAGCTGCCCTACTTCTGCGATGCCGACCACATCACGGAAAAGACCGTAGGCCGCTTTCTCGATGCCTGCGACTTCTATACCCTCGACGTAGCCGATTTTATCGGACTGCCCGCGGAGGAAGAGGACATCGCCTACTTCGTCAAGCGTCATCCGCAATTGATCGGAAAGATCAAGCTTGAGGGCACCGACGAGACCTTCGAAATCACCGCAGACATTTTGCGCGCCACGGCGCAGAAATATCTGACCGCGGTGAAGAAGGCCGGCGAAGTCTACAAGATCATCGTCGCCGCCAAAGGCAAGGACACGTTCATCCCTGAAGTCTCGATGGACGAGACCGACTCGGCGCAGAGCCCGGTCGAGTTGCTCATTATCCTCGCGGCCATTGCGGATGAGGGAATCCCGGTGCAGACCATAGCTCCCAAGTTCAGCGGCCGTTTCAACAAGGGCGTGGACTATGTGGGCGATGTGGCCCAGTTCGAGAAGGAATTCTGTCTCGACATCGCGGCCATTGCTTACGCGGTGAAGCACTTTGGTTTGCCCGACAATCTCAAGCTCAGTGTCCACTCGGGCAGCGACAAGTTTTCCATCTATCCCGCGATTCATGCGGCGATCAAGCGCTTCGATGCCGGCGTACACCTGAAGACCGCCGGAACCACCTGGCTGGAAGAGTTGATCGGTCTGGCTGAGGCAGGCGGGGAAGCGCTGGAGCTGGCCAAGGAGATCTACGCCGAGGCCTACGCGCACAGCGAGGAGCTTTGCGCGCCCTACGCCACGGTGATCGACATCGACGCCAGTAAACTTCCTTCTCCCGAAGAAGTGCGCGGTTGGAGCTCAGAGCAGTACACTTCTGCTTTGCGTCACATCCGTGGGGCGGCCGCTTATAACAGCAGTCTGCGGCAGTTGCTGCATGTGGGATTCAAGGTCGCGGCCAAGATGGGCAGCCGCTATCTGAATCTGCTGGAAGCAAACGAAGCCATCATCGCCAAAAATGTGACAGAGAATTTGTATGACCGGCACATCGTCCCGGTGTTTCTGGGAACGAAGTAGCATCTGGTGTTCTGGTTCCAGAACTGTGACTGCCCATAAAGTATGGGTGCCCCAGGTCCCCGATTCTGGGACCTGGGAAAGTAAGAATCTATCCGGTCAATGTACTAGTATTGTGACCAAATGATTTGAAAGCATTGCTTATTCAGATCGGGTGCCCCTGGTCTCGATTTTGAGACCAGGGAGAGCACAAATCGAATCGGTCAAAGTACTAGACCTTCCGATAACCGTATTTTCGCGATGGGCATCAAGTTGAAAGTGGAGAAAAAATGAGTACGAACATTCTTGGTTTGGAAGGCAAAGTTGCCGTAGTTACCGGCGGAACATCTGGCATTGGCCGCGCCATGAGCCTCGGATTGGCCGATGCGGGCGCCGACGTGATCGCCACCGCGCGCCGCCAGCAGCAAGTGGACGAGACCGCGACGGAGATCGAAGCGCGTGGCCGCAAAACCCTGCGTCTGGCTTCGGATGTCTGCGACAGGCCTTCGCTGGAAGCACTGTTAGCCGCAACCGTGAAGGAATTCGGCAAGGTGGACATCCTGATCAACTGCGCCGGACGCATCCAGCGCACTCCCACCCTTACCATGCCGGAAAAGGATTGGACTGCGATCATCGACACCAACCTCACCGGCACCCTGCGCGCCTGCCAGGTCTTCGGCGCACACATGCTGGAGCGCGGCTATGGGCGCATCGTCAACATCGCTTCCTTGAATAGCTTCGTGGCTCTCAGCGAAGTGGCTGCCTACGCCGCCAGCAAGGCCGGTGTGACCTCGCTGACCCGTTCGCTGGCCGTGGAGTGGTCGAAGAAGGGCGTCACCGTCAACGCCATCGCTCCCGGCGTCTTCCGCACCGATCTCAACTCCGCCTTTCTCGACGGCACGCCCCGCGGCCAGGAATTGCTGATGCGTACCCCGATGGGCCGTTTCGGCAAGACCGAAGAGCTGGTGGGTGCCGCCATCTTCCTCTCCTCGGACGGATCCAGCTTCGTCACCGGGCAAACCCTGGTGGTTGACGGCGGATTCCTTGCCAGCGGAGTCAACCAGTAAACTAGCTGCATCCAATGGAGGGCGCAGAAGCCAGGACGTGGCATGCCCGGTCCCGCCCCTCCAGATCGCCTCAGTCCACCCTTTTTGATCCAGTTGATCCAGGAGATCGTATGCCCGAAGCATCGTGTGACATCGGCCTGATTGGCCTCGCAGTGATGGGACAGAATCTGGTCCTCAATATGAACGACCACGGCTTTAAGGTTGCCGTCTTCAACCGCACCACCTCCAAAGTCGACGACTTTTTGGCCGATGAAGCCAAAGATACGCAGGTTGTCGGCGCGCACACCGTCGAAGAGCTTGCCGGCCTGCTCAAGCGGCCGCGCCGGGTCATGCTGATGGTCAAAGCCGGTGATTCGGTAGACCAGACGATCGATCACATTCTGCCTTATCTCGAAAAGGGCGACATCATCATCGACGGCGGCAACTCGCTCTTTACCGACTCCAACCGCCGCACCAAGGACCTGGCAGCCAAGGGCATTCTCTTCGTCGGCACCGGCGTCTCCGGCGGCGAAGAGGGCGCGCGTTTCGGCCCGTCCATCATGCCCGGCGGCAACCCGGCTGCTTGGCCGCATGTGAAGGCGATCTTCCAGGCCATCGCTGCCAAGGTGGAAGACGGCACTCCCTGCTGCGACTGGGTGGGCGAGGATGGCGCGGGTCACTATGTCAAGATGGTCCACAACGGCATCGAGTACGGTGACATGCAGCTGATCTGCGAAGCCTATGACCTGCTGCAGCGCGGTCTGGGCCTCAAGGCCGACGAACTTGCCGAAGTCTTCACCGAGTGGAACAAGGGCGAGCTGGACAGCTATCTGATCGAGATCTCCAGCCACATCTTCGCCAAGAAGGATGACGACGGCCAGCCCATCGTCGACAAGATTCTGGACACCGCCGGCCAGAAGGGCACCGGCAAGTGGACCGTGATCAGCGCGCTCGACACCGGCCAGCCTGTGACCCTCATTGGCGAGTCGGTCTTCGCCCGCTGCCTGTCGGCGCTGAAGAAGGAGCGCATCGAAGCCTCAAAGGTGCTGGTTGGACCGGCCGCCGCGAAGCCGAATGTGGACCGCAACGCGTTTATTGAAGATGTCCGCCGCGCCCTCTACTGCTCCAAGATCATCAGCTACGCGCAGGGCTACATGCTTCTTAAGGCCGCGGCCAAAGAGAATGGCTGGAACCTGAACATGGGCGGCATTGCCCTCATGTGGCGCGGTGGGTGCATCATCCGCAGCCGCTTCCTGGGCAACATCAAGGAAGCCTTCGACAAGAACCCCGGCTTGGAAAACCTGCTGCTCGACAGCTTCTTCAACGGCGCGCTGAACAAGTACCAGGCATCGTGGCGCAAGGCCCAGGTGGCGGCCATTGAATTGGGCGTCCCCACGCCGACCTTCTCGACGGCGTTGGCCTTCTTTGATGGCTACCGCACCGAGCGTCTCCCGGCCAACCTTTTGCAGGCGCAGCGCGATTACTTTGGCGCGCACACCTACGAGCGCGTCGACAAGCCTCGCGGCGAGTTCTTCCACACCAACTGGACCGGCCGTGGCGGCAAGGTTTCATCGACCACCTATAACGCATAGCTCGGCATAGCTTTCGAAGATTGGCAGGAAGAGAGAAGTTATCGAACTCTTCCTGCCATTTTTTCGTTTTTGGGAGCTCTCGGTCTCTGACCGCTTGAAGCTGTACCAACGATGGGTGCCCCAGGTCTCGATTTTGAGACCTGGGAAGGCACGAGCCAATGGAACGGAATTATGCGGTCAGAGACCTTGCAGCGGCAGGTTCTATGATGCTGTGGGGGATCTTATGAAGCTCTATTTGCTCTTGATTCTTTGTGTTGCGATTCCGTTAAGCGGACAGAACACGCAGATGCCTGCGTGGCCGCCATCCGGGGGACAGAAACAGATACAGATATGGCCGGGAGCGGTGCCCGATGCGCGCGCGCCCAAAGCAAAGGAGACGGCAGCGGCGGATCCAGAGCTGATTGCTGGAAAACAGGTGATCATCGTGCGGAATGTCTCGCAACCTACGATGACCGTTTATCCGGCAAAGGGTAAGAACACAGGCGCGGCGGTGTTGGTCTTTCCTGGCGGAGGCTATGAGGTTCTGGCTATCGATCTGGAGGGCACGGAGGCCTGCGACTGGCTCACTTCTAAGGGCATTACCTGTGTGCTGTTGAAGTATCGCGTGCCCGCTCCGCGTTCGGAGCCACATTGGGGCGCCTATCCACAATCGCCGATTGCTCTCGAGGATGCTCAGCGAGCCATGGGCCTGGTGCGCCTTCACGCTGCGGAGTGGCATATCGATCCGCATAAGTTCGGTGTATTGGGCTTTTCTGCCGGCGGCCATCTGGTGGCAGCGATCAGCACGCATTATGACAAGCGCCTGTATCCGCAGGTCGATGCGGCCGACAAGGAAAGCTGCCGCCCGGATTTTGGGATAGCCGTTTATCCGGGCCACCTATGGCTCGACAAGGCCCAGTTTGTCCTGAATCCCAACGTGCCGGTGACGGCCCACACGCCGCCGACATTCCTGCTCCAGGATGAAGACGACCACGTGGATAATGTGAACGACTCGCTGGTGTACTATCTCGCATTGAAAAAGGCCGGAGTTCCGGTTGAGATGCACCTATATGCGCAGGGCGGTCATGCCTTCGGGCTGCGGCCGACAAAGTTCCCGGTGACAAACTGGCCCCGGCTGGTAGAAACCTGGCTGGGAACAATCGGCATCACTTCCGAATAATCCTGAAAGCAGCAGTTGCTTGTGTTGTGAGTAGTTCGCCCAACCAATAAAGTTGTCATCCTGAGCGAGCGAAGCGAGTCGAAGGACCTGCATTTCCGAGATTTCAGGGGCTGGTGGCTCAAGTCTCAGGCGAGATTGTCCCCGGTTGAGGGTGCCCCCGGTCCCTCGCATTTGGGGACCGGGGATGTCGCGGAGTCGGACCAGCGATTTCATATCCACTCGGACATTTGCTTTCCGCCCCGGTCCCCAAGTGCGAGGGACCGGGGCCACCCGTTTTCAACGGTGATATGAGCATTGCACTTCTAGAAATCATCCCAGTCGGCAATGCCCAGTCTCTCTCCCGTCTCTTACTGCCTTCCAGCGCTCACCAGATTCGCCAGCAGCCGATAGGCCCCCGGCACCAGCTCAGGAAGCTGGCGATGCAGCGCAAAGGCCACGTACACATACGTCCCTTTGCCCGGATGTGCTACCAGCAAGCCGCTCTTCTGCGGATCCTGCCCTGCGTCGGCCGTCTCCGTGAGAGCGGTATATCCCGGGTCCCATGATTCCAGAAAGCCATGGCCACGCTCTTCTACCCAGCCATCAAAGTCATCCGGCGTAATCGCATTCGGCCCGGTCAGCAGCGGGTTGGATGGCTCCAGCAATTTCACCGGGGCCTGCTCGTCCACCACCCGCTCCGCCGTGCGGCTCATATTCAAGGGCAAGGGAGCAGGGAAGTTAGAGCTTTGGTACTGCACAATCAGCGTTCCGCCCCGGCGGACAAACGCCTCCAGACGGGATTCTGCGGCAGCCAACTCCGGGCGATTGGAGTATGCGCGAATCCCGATCACCAGAACATTCCACGCCGAGAGATCGCCCCCGGTCACCTCCGCCGGCGACAACAGGTGCGGTGTGATTCCCAGGCCCTCAAGAGCCTCGGGAACCGGATCGCCCGTGCCCATTACGTATCCCACGCGCAACCCCGGCGCAATCTTCACGTCCATCTTGCGGGTCTTCAATTCAGCAGGCTTATAGAGGTTATAGGGGCGCAATCCCGGATAGCCAATGCTCTGCCAGCCGGTTTGAAAGTCGCGCCCGCCGGCATGGGCTACGGCTTCGATGTTGAAAGCTCCCGTCTGTGCTCCATCGGTGGAGACCGAAAAGACAATCGGTGCGGAGTCGCCGCCGCTCTTCAACTGAAAGCTCGCGGTCGCAGGTTCTGCGGCCCAGCCGGCGGGCAATTTCAGCTCCACCGTTCCCTGGGCTTCCGCCTGCGCATGGACTCGTACTTTTACCGGCAGCGCACTCCCGCTGAGCGGAAGAATGCGCGTCTCCGGTTCCATGCTGACGCCGATGGCCGGTGTCACGACCAGCGGTTCATAGACTCCGCCGCGCCCCGGAACACGCGCCAGCGTCTGGACCACCTGGCCCAGGCGGATCGGCAACCCATCGAAGGAAAACTCCGCCCACGCCGCGAGTGGGTATGGAACGAACGACCGCTCCCGGAGATCCGCCCGGGCAACATCGTAGAACGGCTGCTCGATCGACGAACGGCTGAAGTACGGCTGGGTAGGTTCGGCATCCTCTGCTGCGCGAACGACGAACAAGCGCTCCGCCACCGGGGCTGAGGTATCCGCTTTCCCAGACGCTTCTTCGGATTTCCAGGGGCCTCCGCTGTGGCTTTCCAGCCAAATGCGCTCCAGATGGGCTTCCCCGGCAGCCTGTGCAGTGTGAACGCGCACCCGGAACTCCTCGCCGGGAACGACGCTGCGCGGCATCTCGTCCGCGGACCCGCCCCTGCCTCCCGGACCGCCGCCGGAACCACTTCCGCTGCGGGCTGTGAAGGCCCCCATGTCCAGCCCGAGCAACTCGGAGAGTGCAGCCTGAAACTGCTCAATTTTGGCGTCGAGTTCCAACAGCAGGCCTGCTTTGGCTTCGGCCGTCAGATCGCTCCCGACTACCTTCTCGCGCAAGTCGAGCGTCGCCCTATAGACCGGCGACAATTGGTGCGCTGCTGCCGCGCCGGAATGTCCGTGCCTTTTCACTTCGAACAGATCGAGCCCCGCGTCGATCTGGTGCAACCCGCTCACCAACCAAACGGGCGGCGTCCCTTTGACCAGCCCGACGAGCCCTTCGATTCCGGTGTCGATCCGCACCGAGCGATTGTCAAAGAGGCTGTCGTTCTTTCGGTCGGCTGCTCCAACCACCTCCCGTGCCCCATCCTTCAGCGGCTTTATCGCAGAAGGGTGGGAGGCCGAGGATGCCCGATCGGCCACCGCCCAAAGGTGGTAGCGGGTCTCCACCGGTCCACTCAGCGCCGGGTTTGCGCCTCCATATTGCGATTTCTGCTCTCCCCAGCCTTCGCGGGCAATCTGCACAGAACTGCGACCCAGAATCGGATCCCGCTGGCCTACCGGAATGGTCACGTCCGCGGAGGGCTCGCCGTCCGTCCACTGGTCGGTGACGTAGTTGTGGAATCTGGCTGGCGCCCACTTGCCCGTGGCATAGTCGAACATCTTGCCGTCTTCGATCCGCGCAAAGGGCGTCATTGAATAGACCGCCAGCGGCTGCCAGGGCTGCAGCCCGTCCTTCAACTGTTCCGGGAAGACCTTCGGATCGGCGGCCGCGTGGAAGACTTCCTGGGCAATCTCGCCGGAGACCTGGTGGTGGCCATGCCCATCGGTGACGCCGCCGACGAAGGTAGAGACGATCACCTGCGGCCGCTCCCGGCGCACCGCGAGCACCGCGTCATAGAGCACGCGCTCGTGTCCCCAGCGGGCAAACGCCTCCTCCTGGGTCTTGGAGAAGCCGAAGTCGGCCTCGGTGCCCCAAAGCTGTTTGGCGCCATAAAACTGGTCAGCCCGCAGCAGTTCATTAGTGCGGATCAGACCGAGCGCGTCGTAGCTTTCGCCGCCCATGGCGTTCTGTCCGCCTTCGCCGCGCGTGAGCGTCAGCAATGTGGCGCGCACGCCCAAGCCACGGCTCAGATAGGTCAGCAGAGCCCCATCCTCATCGTCGGGATGGGCGACGATCATCATCACGCTGGCGGTGGTGCGCAAACGGCGCAGCGACTGCTCCAGCGCGGCCTGACCACGGTCTTCGGGAAGGGGTAGCGCAATTTCGCTAGCCTCGCGCTTGGGAAGCGTCCCCAGCGCGACCGAGGTCTTGGCCGGTTGCTGCGCAAGCGCGCACAAGGAGCCGCCGAATGCCCAAATCAGGCTCGCGAGGGCCGCATATGCCGCTGCTGTCTCAATTCGTCTGGGAAAGTTCATCTCTGCGGTCAGTTTACATTCCACGGCGTATCGGCACCCTATCTGTGGACAATGGAGCGCCCAAAATAATCGGTCCTTGCCGCAGTTGCCTTTCCAACTGTTCATCTCGGAATGCAAATTCCTGCACGAAACGGCGGTCTCTACCGTTTCACCAATCTATCCGCCTTAAGAGAAAGACGCGCGGAGTCCAAGCTCCTCTGCTATTACGCCAAGTCGTCGATCTCTGGTCCAGATCGAGATCGATCTGTCGAACAGAGCTGAGGCTACCAGGTGCAGGTCAGTGATACCGATTCCTCGCCAGTATAGTCTCCGGATCTCGACCAGGGCGAACAACTCGTCGGTCTGTGCGATCTGAACTTGAGGGATCAGTGCCAGGTCAGCCAATACTTTTTCCCGATTGGCGATCGACCCCAAAGCGATTTCCAGCCGAATGAATGGGTGGCTGAAGACTTCGTCGTTCAGGAGCAGATCCTGCAGCCTCGGTTCAGGTTTTCGCAGGTGGTCGATCCAGATGGACGTGTCTACAAGGATCACTTCTTCCCCCTGTGTCGCGGGGTGGCTTCAGCCATAGGATCGCTTCCCCCGAGCGATGCCAAACGCCGGGCAGCCTCATTGCGAACAAGCCTGGTCAAGGCTTCTCGAATGAGAGCGGCCTTTTCCGTGATGCCGGTATAGTTTTGGGCTTGCCGCACCAACTCGTCGTCAAGGGCAATTGTTGTCCGCATGGAATCCTCCTATGCGCGAAGAATAGCACCATTTCGGTGCGACTATCTGTGCATTCCGAGCGAGGTCCTCGGATTCCTTTCGTGGCGGGCGGACTTCTGTTGGGTTATTCTTCCTTGTGAGGAGGCGGTTATCGATGATGGGATACTTGCTCCTGTTTATTGCGGCTTCCGGTCTTCTGACCATCACCCCGGGTGTCGATACGGCGATGGTGCTGCGAACCTCGACCGCAGATGGGCCACGGGCCGGAGCCGAAGCCTCTTTCGGGATTTGCCTCGGTCTGCTGGTCTGGGGAACGAGCGCTGCCTTCGGGTTGACAGCGCTTTTGGCGGCATCCGCGCTGGGCTTTAACCTCGTGAAGTGGGCGGGCGCGGCCTACCTCGTCTATCTTGGAGTCAAACTGATTCTGAAGCCGCGAGCGCGCTTGGCGGAGACGAACAAGACCGAAGCCAGTGCGAAAAGGAGCCGGGGAGCCAGGGGCGCCTATCAACGCGGCTTTCTCAGCAACATTCTCAATCCCAAGGTGGGCGTGTTCTATGTGACCTTCCTGCCGCAGTTCATTCCACATGGGATAAATGTCGCGGCTTTCTCGCTATTACTGGCGGGCATCCACGTGTTGATCACGTTGACCTGGTTTTCGCTGTTGATTGCTCTCACCGTGCCCCTTGGTCGCTTCCTGGCGAAGCCCCGCGTTGTGCGCAATCTTGACCGTGTGACCGGTTGTGTATTCGTAGGCTTTGGCCTTCGGTTGGCCGTGGCCAAGCGCGCGTAGAGCTGTTGAGAAGCCGCCTGGGCGTCCCAGTGTAATTTAAGAAAGAGGCGCATCCAGCATTGGCCATCTCCGCAGAGACCGAAACCCTGCAGCGCCGCATAGGCCTGCGAGCCGCTGTTGCACTCAACATGCTGGAGATGATCGGCGTTGGCCCCTTCATCACCCTGCCGCTGGTCATCGCTGCGGCTGGATATCACCTCTCCGTATGGGCCTGGGTGCTGGGCGCGACCATCGCCATTGCCGATGGATTGGTATGGGCTGAACTGGGCGCGGCATTTCCGCGCGCGGGTGGATCGTATGCCTTCCTTCGCGAGATCTATGGCCCCGACCGCGCGGGCAATTGGCTCAGCTTCCTCTATGTATGGCAGGTCAGTTTCACCGCGCCACTCTCTATCGCCTCGGGCTGCATCGGGCTCTCCAGCTTTCTGGGATTCTTCTGGCCGGGCCTCGATAGCACGCCATTCGCCGCCCTGCCCGCGCTGCACTACTCCAACTTTGCTGCCGCCGCTGCCTGCCTGCTGGTCACAGCGCTGCTCTATCGCAACCTGAGTTCCGTCACGCGGCTGGCCTGGGTGCTTTTCGCGGGAGTGTTGACGGCCCTCTCTGGAGTCATCGTCTCTGGCTTCGCCCATGCTCATGCCATGGGCGGTTGGCAGATGCCCGCCTCCCCCGCCGTGCCGATGGCTCTGGCCCTCGGCGGTCTGGCCCAGGCCACGCTCATCACCACCTATGATTACTGGGGCTACTACAACATCTGTTTTCTGGGCAGTGAAGTGCGCCAGCCGGAAAAGACGATTCCTCGCGCCATCCTGCTCTCGGTGGTCTTCGTCTCGGCGTTCTATATCCTGATGAACCTCGCCGCACTGCCCTCGTTACGCGACGCTGCGGCGCACACCGCCCAGAGCGCCGTCGTGCGCGTGCAACTGGTGGCCGACATTGCTCACTCAGCCTTTGGCCAATGGGCCGGATACACCGTTGCCGCCCTGATCGTGTGGACAGCCTTCGCCTCAGTCTTTTCGCTACTGCTGGGGTACTCGCGCGTACCTTACGCCGCCGCCCGCGACGGCAACTACTTCCGCTATCTGGCCGCGATCCATCCCAGGCACGCCATTCCGCACCGCTCCCTGATCGCCCTGGGATTGGTGGCCAGCCTCTTCTGCTTCTTCACCCTGCAGCAGGTCATCACGATGCTGGTGATTACCCGCATTCTGCTGCAATTCTTCCTGCAACAGGCCGGAGTCATTCTGCTGCGCATACAGAGACCGGAATTGAATCGGCCCTTCAAGATGCCCCTCTATCCTCTGCCTCCGCTGGTGGCCATGGCCGGGTTCGTCTTCATCCTCGTCAACCGCTCCCACGCTCTGGGCGGCCTCGCCGTTGCCGGTGGAATCGCGCTATCTGGGACTCTGATCTATCTGGTTCGTGCGCGTTCCTTGCGGCAATGGCCTTTTGCATTCGAGAAATGAGCTCAGCACAGCATTTCTTGTAACGCCGACAGCTTGCGCCGCGTCGAATGAATGCGTCTGCTTCCCCGGCGCGAGGTCATCTCCATGCTTATAGGAAAATCGCCCGACATCCCCTCTTCGTCCATCACGCCGCGGGACCAGTACCTGAATCGCCGCCGTTTCTTGCGTTCGGCCGTTGCGACCGCAACCGTCATGGGAGCAGCAGCAGTGGGCGCAGAGCGGCTGGCAAGCATTCTGGAGCCCTCGGACCGGGTGCTTGCCAGCACGCAGCTCCAGACGGTGAAGAGCCCCCTCACCACCACGGGCGAACAACTCACCAGTCGGCAAGACATCACAACCTACAATAACTTCTACGAATTCGGTGTGGACAAAGGCGAACCCTCGCGGAATGCAGGGAATCTGCCCACCCGCCCCTGGACCATACGCGTGGACGGCGCGGTACAGAAGCCGAAGACCCTGGACATTGAGGCCCTGCTCAAATTGCGCCCCTTGGAAGACCGCGTCTATCGCCACCGCTGCGTGGAGGCCTGGAGCATGGTCATTCCCTGGGTTGGCTACTCGCTCTCGGCCTTCATCGAGCAGTGTGCGCCGCTGGCTTCCGCCAAATATGTCCAGTTCCTCTCCTACTACGATCGCCACGTGGAGAAGTGGGCCTCAATGAGCAACATCGCCTGGCCTTACTCCGAAGGGTTGCGCATGGATGAGGCGATGCACCCGCTCACTTTGCTCACCTTTGGACTTTACGGCGAAGTGCTCCCCAACCAGAACGGCGCGCCTGTCCGCCTGGTGGTGCCATGGAAGTACGGCTTCAAGTCCGCGAAGTCGATCGTTGCGGTTCGCTTTCTGGACCACAAACCGCCGACCACCTGGAACGACCTGGCCCCCCAGGAATACGGCTTCTACTCCAATGTGAACCCCAAAATAGATCATCCCCGCTGGAGCCAGGCGACGGAACGCCGCATAGGGCAGCCCTTTTATGCGCAGCGCCGTGCGACACTTCTCTTCAATGGATATGCCGACCAGGTGGCGTCACTCTATAACGGTATGGACCTGAAGAAAAACTTCTAGTGCCGCGAACATGTTTTTTATAATTTCGACCGGCTGCCCCAGGTCTCGATTTTGGGACCTGGGAAGGAACAAATCTTCGCTGCCACGGCACTAAGGTATTTTTGCTTTTGCTGTAGACTTCCGTGCCCCATCCTTTCCGCCTTTTTTCTACGGAAAGGGTAGGATGCCCATGAGATTCCGGACTTCATCCTTTTCAAAAATGCACTACCATCCGCAAAAAGAGGCGCATGAACCGAACAGTACTTCTCTCACTCAAGACTCTTGTCTGGCTGGCCTGTCTTTGGCCGCTGGGACTGCTCGTTTACGGGGCCGTCACCAACACCCTCGGCCCCGACCCAACGGCCGCAATCACCTTCAAAACCGGCTCGACGACCTTGAACCTGTTGGTTATCTCGCTCGCAATCACGCCCCTGCGCCGTCTTTCGCCCAGACTGAATTGGCTGATCAAGTTTCGCCGCCTGCTGGGCCTCTTCGCCTTCTTCTATGCGACGCTTCACCTTTTGACGTATGTCGCGCTCTATGCCGGTTTCGACCTGAACGCAATGGTCGCCGATGTGTCCAAGCGCCGCTTCATCACGGTGGGCGTAGCGGCCTGGCTGCTGCTTGCGCCGTTGGCCGCCACCTCAACAAATTGGGCCATCCGCAAGATGGGCGGCAAGAGCTGGAACCGCCTGCACAAGCTGGTCTACGTCGCTGCGATCTGCGGAGTCGTCCATTACTGGTGGCAGGTGAAGCCCGGAGTGCTTAGTCCCATGAGAATTACGCTGATTCTTGCTGCGTTGCTGGTGGCGCGACCGATACAGACGTGGAGCAAAGCGTGGGCTCAGCGCCGCAAACTGCGCGTCGCATAAAAACCGCATTCCCGGCAAAACAAAAGCGGTGAATCTCGCAAAGGAGATTCACCGTTTTTGTCGGTGTTCAAGAGAGCTATTTCGCCGCTGGAGTCGCCGTCTCCGGCATTCCAACTTCCGCGGCGGGCGGAAGCGTGTGCGTGTCCCACCAATGCTCCAGCAACTGATTCCAGCGATCGCTGCGCCCGATCCATAACTGCGCCGCCGTATCGAAATGACTCAGATTGTTCTGCAGCGAATAGACCCGATTATCGCGCAGCCACGCCTGCTCATAGAGCACCCGGAGTTGCGTATATCCATCCCGAATGTCTTTCAGCCTGCCGTTGTTTTCTCCCACTGTCTCCAGCAGGTTCTCAACCTCGCTCCAGTGCGTTTTGTCTCCCGCAAGGCTCTGGGCCCGGGCATAAAACTGCTCGCAATCATCCGCCGCCTGGAATTTGTACGCCATGAAGTCGATGCGCCGCGCACCCAGTTCCAATGCGTCGAGCGCCTCGGAGTTCTCTAGGAGACGATTTTCAGCCTTGGCAGTTGCCTTGGCTTCGGCAAGCAAGGTGATTGCCCGCTCGGCATGGAGTCGAACCTCGGCCGCGACCGGCAGCAGTTTGACCGCCGTCTTCTGGCCATCGGAGCTGAAGGGGTCGATCCAGAAAAGGCCGTCCTGGGCATCTTCGAGGCCCGCTTTGCGAAGCGCCGCATGGGCAGCCATCAACTCGCGCTGCGCCTGGCTGATCTTGCCGGTTGCATCGCGATGAAAGGCCTGTCCGAACGAATCGAGGAATTGGCCTTCGGAGCTTTCCCCCTTTTGCCAGCCGGCCGCCGCGCCGAACAGCACGCCCACCCAGTTCTCATCGAAGATGCCTTCGCCGTCGTCGTTCCAGACCGTGTTGAGCACGCCCGTGGAGCCGAGCGCCTGTCCATCGCGGACAAAGGCCCGGATATTCCCCAAGGCCTCGTTATTGTTGGGGTAGAGGCGATTCCAGTTATTCACGCCCGGGGCCACCCAGGTCTCGAGGCCGACCTTGGTGAAGGGCTCGATGATCGGCTTGAAGTCGGGCTTGGCGTCATAATCCCAAGGGACGGCGATCATGTCCTTGGGAAGCGTGCCGACCAACTCCGGGGAGTTCACGGCCACATCGCCCCAAAACAGCAACTGCTTCTTGTTGGGCGCGAGCGTGTTGTGGATCTGGGTCAGGAAGTTCAGATAGACGGCGCCCAGGCCCTTATCTTTTACCTCTTGCCGGGTCCGTCCCAGGCCCAGTTCGAAGGTCTCGTCGGCGCCCACGTGCGCATACGGCCCAGGGAAGACCTTGGCCAATTCCCCAAACCAGCTTGCGATCAACGGCAAGGTCCCCGCATCGCCGGGAGCCAGCACCGACCCATGAGCGGTTTCGCCTAGTCCCGCGTATTGCTCAAATTTCAAGACGTGATGCAGATGGCCGAACGACTCCTGCTCGGGAATGATCTTGATGTGATATTGGGCGGCGTACGCCACCAATTCCTTGCCCTCGTCGGGCGTCATGGCCCCGCCCGGATAAGCCGCCACGGGGGAAGAGGCGTAAGCAAAAGTGTGCTCGAAATAGGGCGAAAAGATGTTGAGCTTATACGAAGCAAGAGTGCGGATCTCGCGCTTGAGGAAGTCCATCGTGGGTAGCGGCCCGCGCGACCAATCGTCGGAGAGACCGCGGTGCTTCATCGCCGGCCAATCTCGGATCGTGGGGGTGAGCAGAACGGCGTCCTTGCCCGAACCGCGAATCAGTTGTTTTACCGTCTGCGCACCGTAAAAAAGCCCGGCGGAAGTCTTTGCGATGACATAGATCCCCTGATATTCATGAGTGTCGTCGAGTCTCGGAAGGATGAAATAGCCTTCTTCTTCCATGGCACTATCGAAAACTAATTTCGATTGCGCCAGAATCTTCTTTCCGAGCTCGGACCCTGCTCGTGCCAGAATAATTTTCGGATCATTGTCGATATGAATAGGAATTGCCCTGGCTTTTCCTATTTCCGGCACTGCCAGCAGCTCTGAAACGACAAATCTGTCTTCGGCATTCGGTTCACTGAATACCCATAATCCGGTTTCTGGAATTGGAATCGAGCCAGAAAGTGCGCACTCTCGCGGCGCGGGAACCAAATTCAGGTTTGCGCAGCTTGGCGGAGCGGGTTGTGCGAAGGTGCTCGCGCAGAAAATAATCAGGCAAGAAGGAAACAACCAAGATCGATGATTCATATGCCTCTTTTCGATCACTTTATTGATTGCTAGGCTAATGCATCGCCGCATTGTTGTATAGCGAGGAATTTGAACAGGTCATCCGCAGCGCTCTGGGACACCCGGCGACATTCGACAAATCGCTTCTTGCTATAGCCCCAGGAAGCCGCGAAGGGCCCGGTCTACCTCCTGCAGAGTGGTTGGATCGACTTTGCCCACGCGGGTTCCCACCCGGGCGCGGGGAACGGTAGTGGCCTTGTCCACCATGATCTGTGAGTCCCGCAGCAGGCCAGTCCGTCCCCCCGAGTGCACATTCACCCGAAACAGAGGTGCGTCATGGAGATCGAGGGTCAGAGGAAGAACGATTACGGTCGGGTGCAGGTCAAAAGGATCGGCTTGCACCACCATTGCCGGGTAAGGTTTTCCGCCGTCGCCGGCAGTGGCTACGATCACCAGGTCGCCACGTTTCATCGTGAACCTTCCTTGCTGCTCACATCCTCGATCCAGCGCAGCAGTTCGGCCTCATCCTGAGAGGAAGCAATGAGTTGCGACTGGCGGCGTGCCTCGGCGGCGAACTCGAGTTTGTGCGCGATCTCCACGTAGTCGCGCATCAGGGAGCGCAGCACTTCGGCCACCGAGCGGTCGCCGACGGCGGCTGCAAACTCCGCTTTGAGCTTTGCGTCGATGCGCAGATTCATGGTCGTGTCGTTGGGACCGGGACTTTCCTTAGCCATGGAGAAACTCCTCTATGAAGATATAATCACGAAACGTATGCACATTCGATCCAAAAGACGCATTTACATATTATCGATGCGTGTATGTACATAAAGAAGTAACAGCCATAAAACCGGAGATGAGTTCTCGTTCTTCATTCTAAGCTATCTCTTTGCTGCTCATGAACATCGAGACTCTGACGCCGTGGCCGCAGGATTTCTATGCCTCGCCTGTAAAGAATGGGTGCCCCCGGTCTCGATTTTGAGACCGGGGAAAGCCTGAGTCGATCAACTCAACGGACGAGTCCTTGCCGCGTCCCCCGCTCTTCGCCAGGAACGCGGAAAGCGGGGACCTTCGGAGTCTCTTCGGTGCGACGGCCGACGGCAAGCGGCTAGCGCGTTTTGGCATTTGCAATAAAATTGGGTGCCCCATCCTTTCCGCGTTTTTCTGCGGAAAGGGTGGGAGGCCGATGAGATTCTGGTCTACATCCCTTCCAAAAATGCTCTAGCGGAGCGATTTCAGCGCGGGGTAGAGCTTGCGCCACTGCGTGTAGCCAGCCGCATAAGCAGCAACGTCGGCAGGGTCCGGCTCAATACGCTGCGCGACGTGGATGGCCTGAGCACAAGCTTCGTCCAGGTTCGCCCAGTGTCCGGCTCCAACGCCGGCTAGCAGGGCCGACCCGAAGGCGCCGCCCTCTTCGGCCGTCAGAATCTCCACTGCCTGACCGTAGATGCCAGCCTGAATCTTGCGCCACAGAGGACCTTTGGCTCCCCCGCCGCCCAGCCGGACGGCACTGATCGGAATGCCCAGATCGGCGAAGAGCGTGAAGGTGTCTTGCAGGGAATAGGCCACGCCCTCGAGCACCGCGCGTACGAAGTGCGCGGAGTTCGTGGTGGTGCTGATGCCGGCAAAGGCCGCTCGCACCAGCGGATCCAGATGCGGTGTGCGCTCGCCTTGCAGGTAAGGAGCCCATTCCAGCCCCTCGCTTCCGGCCGGAACCTTGGCTGCGGCAGCGGTCAGGGCATCGTAGTCCTGCCCGGCGAAGAAGGTCTCTTTCAGCCAGCGGAAGCTGAGCCCCGCGGACTGGGTCACGCCCATTACGTGCCATACGCCAGGAACAGCGTGGCAGAAGGTGTGCATGCGGCCCTTGGGGTCGCGCGTCGGTTTGGCGGTGGCGGCGAACACCACGCCCGACGTGCCGATGGTGGCAGAGACCGAGCCGGGGCGAATGATTCCCATGCCAACCGCCCCGGCGCCCTGATCGCCCGCTCCGGCAACAACCGGAGTTCCAGCGGTCAGTCCGGTGAGTCCGGCCGCGCCCTGGCTGATGCGTGCGCAAACTTCAGGAGATTCGTAGACCTTGGGAAGCCAGCTTTCGGGAATCCCCGCAGCTTCGGCCACTTCCTTGGACCAGCGGCGGTTGGTCACGTCGAGCAGCAGGGTCCCGGAGGCTTCCTGCACGTCGATGGCGAACTCGCCCGTCAACCGATAGCGCACGTAGTCTTTGGGGCACATTATGTGGCGGGTTTTGGCGAAGATCTCCGGCTCGTGCGTCTTGACCCACAGAAGCTTGGTCAGGGTGAAGTTGGGCAGGGCAGGGTTGCAGGTCAGCTCGATCAGCTTTTCGTAGCCGATCTTGTCGGTGAGCCAATCGCATTCGGGCTGGGTACGGGTATCGCACCAGATGAGGGAGGGACGCAGCACCTGGCCGTCTTCATCCAGCAGAACGGCTCCGTGCATTTGCCCGGTGAGTCCGATGGCTGCGATCGGCTGATGAGGCTGGGGAGCAGCTTCCAGGGCTCCGCGAATGGCCTCCTGGGCGGCGCGCCACCAATCTTCGGGATCCTGTTCGGCCCAACCCGGATGGGGCGTTCGAAACGCCGCATGTTCGCTCGAAGCGCCCGAGATCAGCTTGCCCTCGGCATCCACTACCACGGCGCGTGTTCCGCCCGTGCCCACATCCATTCCCAGGAACCACATAATCCGTAATCTCCCTTGCTAAATCGCTTTTCCCGCGAGGTCAGGATAGCAGCAGAGGCGCTGGAGAGTACAGGAAAAACAGGGATCACAGAGCAGGGGAAAGGGATCAGGGATCGGGGGATTGTGTTAACGGGAGCGGGTGCCCCTGGTCTCGATTTTGAGACCAGGGAAATCACAAATCCAAATGGTCAAAGTGTTATGCCGTGGCTGTTTTCGCCACCTGCTGCAGTCCCCGGGCTTCGATCTCGAATTCGCGGATCTTGTACTTCTGGATCTTGCCCGAAAGCGTGGCCGGGAACTCCTCAACAAAGCGAATGTGCGCAGGGATCTTGTAATAGGCGATCTGCCCCTGGCAAAATTCCTTGATCTCATCCTCGGTGGCTTCGACGCCGGGGCGCAGTCGAACCCAGGCGCAGACAATCTCGCCCAAACGTTCGTTGGGAATGCCGACAACCTGCGCTTCGCCCACCTTGGGGTGGGTGTAGAGGAACTCCTCGACTTCGCGGGGATAGATGTTTTCGCCGCCGCGAATGATCACGTCGCGGGAGCGGCCGGTGATGCGCAGACAACCATCCTCGCGCATCACGCCCAGGTCGCCCGAGTGCAGCCAGCCGTCTTCCCTGATCACCATCGCCGTGCCCTCGGCATCGCCGTCGTAGCCCTTCATGACCGCGTAGCCGCGGGCGCAGATTTCGCCCTGTTCGCCGATAGGCAATACTTCGCCCGTGGTGGCGGAGACGATCTGGATCTCGGTCTGCGGCATGGCGCGGCCCACCGTATTGACGCGCACCTCAATGGAGTCGCTGGCGTCGCTCATGGTGACCACGGGCGAGGTCTCCGTTTGGCCATAGGCGATAACCAGCTCGCCGATGTGCATCTCGAGCAGGACGCGCTTCATGAGCTCGATGGGGCAGGGAGCTCCGCTCATCATGCCGGTACGCAGGCTGGTGAGGTCGTAGCTCGCGAACTCCGGCAGCGCAAACTCCGCGACGTACATGGCGGGCACACCATAAACACTGGTTGCGTGCTCGTCGTGAATCGCCTTGAGGGTGGCGCGGGGATCGAAGGTCCAGTTGGGAAAGATGAGCGCCGCGCCGGTGTTGACCGCAGTCATGGTGCCGATCACGCAGCCGTAGCAGTGAAAGAGCGGCACCGGGACAACGATCTTGTCCTGTTCGGTGTAGTGAAAGCCCTGGGCCAGGAACTGTCCGTTGTTGACGATGTTGTGGTGCGTCAGCAGCACGCCCTTGGGCAGTCCGGTGGTGCCGCTGGTGTACTGAATGTTTGCGATATCTTCCGCACCGACAAAATCCGGCAGCTTGCCCTCAGCCTGCAAAAGCGCGGGCCACACCGGCGAATCGAAATAGACGACGTGCTGCAGTTCGTGAGCCAGACCGTGACGCGCGCGGCCGAGGATCTCCTCGTAGTTGGCGCGCTTGTCGCTGTGCCACAGGAAGAGCGCTTTCATGCGCGACTTCTTGAGCGTGTATTGCAACTCGTGCGAGCGATACGCTGGATTTACATTGACCAGCGCCGCGCCGGCTCGCGCGCAACCCATGTGCATCAGGATCCATTCCATGCAGTTGGTGGACCATACCCCGACGCGGTCGCCGCGGCGGATGCCCAGAGACCAGAGGCCCCGAGCCACGCTATCGGCTGCTGCGCTCAATTCAGCCCAGGTGAGGCGCTTTCCCTGGTGGCAAGAAGCCACCGCCAGACGGTCGGGATAGCGGTCGGCGGTGCGCGCGAGCAGCTCGCCGATGGTCAGGTCTAACAGGGGGCGACTGGGGCCCCGCGTGTAGCTTACGGTACGAAGGTCATCTTCAACAGGCATAATTCTGGTCATGAGACACAAAACGGAGTGTACACCCTGCCTGAACCCGGGGGCCAATTTGAGCCTCGCCGACGACAGGATAATCGCACTTGAGAACTTGATTGCTAACTGAAGGGTACGGGCTTTACAGGCTGCGGAAAAACTCAATTTTGCCATTAGTTTTGAAGGGGCATGGCTTTAGCCGTGCCGATAAGGTCAATCAAATCAGCTTTGGCTTTAGCCACCGAGGGACGTATTTCAAGATTTTTGGCGAAACGCGGCTTTTTCGCAGCCTGTTTAGCCCGTGCAAATCGGCACAAACACTATTCGGGCTTTAGCCCCAGAGGGCTGGTTATCGTGCCGAATCTCGTCAGAATTGATAGAAAAACCCTATCAGAAAGGTTATCCTTCACTCCGGCATCCTCTTCCCTGGAGGGCTGAAGCCCGTACCCTTCAACGATTCAAATGCGATTGCCCTGTTCCCGACGAGGATGGCAGGCGAGGCACAAAAGCCGCTTGCGGCGCGAACAGTCGGCCGCTGATCTCCGGTACTGACCGGATTCAGAGACGGGAAACAAACTACTTCGAAGCCGTTGGGGCCGCTTCTTCTTTGAGATATGCCTCGCTGAGTGTGCCTTTTTTCTGCGCGATAGGGAGCAGTGTCGGATAGAACTGCACAAAAGTGGTGTCAACGGCGGCGTGGGCTGCGTGGCAGCTGTAGCAGGAAGCGCCGCCAGGAATCAGAGTGCCATTCGAGGTGGTTTTGTCGAAATCGAAGAAGCCCCATTTGCCTGGGAAACGAGCTTCGTCCTTCACGTGGACTTCCATGCCCATGACTTCCGTTCCCTGGTAGTGCCCCTGCTGATTGATGGAGCCCTTGCTGCGCGCCTCGCGTGCCTCAAGCACCATCACCGTCTTGTCCGGCCAGGTGCCGGTAGCCAGGAAGCTGCGATAGGCTTGCGGATCAACGAAGACGTTGTCGAACATCGAGTGGCCCTGCATCTCCGCGGTCTTCGGGGCATAGCTCATGTCGATGCCGGTGCTCAGGTAAATCCACTCGCGGTAGTTTGTGGGTGGAAGCATGTCGCCGTTCTGCGCGTAGGCGGGCGTGTAGCTGGATGCGGCCAGCGCCGCTTTGGGTGGACGCGAAGAGAGCAGAAAGACAGCAGTGGCTGCGAACAGGGAAAGCGCCGCAGCCGGTACAAGGTGTTTGGGGAGCACGGGGACCTCCGCTGCAGATCAGTACGGGGCGGTCTGCTTTAAAGTTCCCAGGTCGAGAACTTCGTGCTCTCCCAGATCCCCAAATGCGAAGCACATGGGCCACCTGCCACTCTAACTCAATTCCAATCCAGAAAGAACCCGGCACTTCTCTATCTCAGCTTCAGCGCCGGGCGCTCACCGGCTAATTCTTCTCGGAGCCGCTCGCCGTTCGATAGTCCTTGAACTCATACGTGAACAGGCTGTGGCGAATCGCAAACTTGGCGGAGGGGTTGTCGCCACCGGGCAAGACCTCGGTGTCGATCATATCCCGTACCGGCAGAACCATTGTCCTGCCATCGACCGTGACCCGGGAGTAGTCGATGCGATGGTCTTCTCGCTGAACAAATTGAGCGGGCTTGAATTCAGCTTCGACGATCAGCCTGATCACGGTTCCATCCGAAGGATCGACGAACAATTCACCGTGGTAAGGCACCGTGGCCTTGAATTCCTCCCAGCTCGTGTTGAGCTGCACACCCGTCGATTGAAAGCCCCTCGTCGCCGCACCGGATTCATCGGTCTTCGGGAAGCAGCAATAGTTGACGGCGTAATGGGATTTCTTCTTGTCCACGGCAAAGGAAAAGACGGCAATCCGATTTCCGTAGACGGTCTCCCAGCGCAACCAGCTGATTTTGCCGGCGGCCTGGGCCTCCTGCATCACCGTGCCCAGGGCGGGCGCGGGGCCTTCTATCGCGGTCTCGCGATTCTCGCCCCAAGGGATTTTGTCCTTTGTCTTGGAAGCGATCTCGGCGCCGTTCAGGCTTTCTACCGGCGTATTTGCCGAGTCAATATAGTGGACAAACTGATTTTCGCTTTTCGGTCCGGGACTGATCCACACACCGCCCGCGCGGCTCGAGCTTTGCAGCGCATCCATGTTGTCCTGGTAACGAAGAATGTGCCGGCTGGCGCTCAGGTGGGGCAGTTGCGTGTAAGTCTTGCTGATGTACTCGACCGCCCTATCCAGGATGGCCTTCTGGTCGGCATCGCTGGGCGCCGCCGTCGAGGGCAAATCGGAGACCGGGGGCGGAAGCACGGCGCTACGAATTTCAAGCACCGAGATCTGTTCGGTCGAGAGCATACCAGGAAGTTCGGCTACCATACTTCCCAACGCGCCGGGCGTCAGCTCTTCGGTAAGCTCAACTTGCTTCAGTTCGGTGGCCACCTCAGCGTCGCTCTTCTTGGCGTCATGGAACGAGGCCAGCATCTCCTGCAGTTGCTGTATGGTGATCTTCTTGGCTGCCCACACAGGCGGGGCAACAGACAAGAGTATGAGAATCCATCCAAGACGTTTCATACGTTCCTTTCCTTGCAAGGAAATAAGCTACGATTTTCATGGGGTTTCCATGAGCGCGTCGATCATACGCTCCTGGACCGCCTTCGCAAGATCAGCCGCAAGGGCTGGTTTTTGGAGACATTCGATGTTGTACCCGATGTGCTGGCCATTTTTCAAAGAAATGCCAAAGCCTGACGGTTGATCTGGCCCGCAAACAGAGACGATCAGTGCCCCATTTCACCGCGTTTTCTCGAGTATCGGTGGCAGACCAATCGCACTATTTGACGGCCGGATCAATGAACCTAAAAACAGCAGTTGCTTGTGGGTTGAGGCGTTCATCCACCCCAAAACGTTGTCATCCTGAGCGAGCGAAGCGAGTCGAAGGACCTGCATTTTCGTGGTTTTTAGGCTCACCTTTTCGGTGATTTCCCATGTACGATAAAGCGCGCGCCCAACTTGCAGTTTTCAACAATTTCATCAATCTTCCTGCCGGATCAAGGATGAAGCGGTTAGGCAATTTTCCAAATAGACATTTCTGGCAGCGGGCGCAACCATCCCTGCAGAATGCGTCCCGGACCGTCTGGGCCGCCCATCCTCGGTGGTGGAACTTGCACTCACAGCGGCTCCTGGAACAATTTCATAGGTATGTCAAAGCATTTTCCGGAGTCTTCGCGGATTGCCTTCATCCGTGTTGCGTCTGGCCCATCGCCTGGTCGGTATGGTTATAGAGGGAGCGTTTAAGCTCCAGCTCTCCCGCCGTTCCCTTGCCTATCACTCACTTCGCGTCCGCCAGCACCACCGATGTCTCCACCTGCCGCTCGGCAATCACCCAGCAGGTGCGCAGCAGGTTTTCCTTCTGCTCGTACGTAACCCTTGCGAAGCCGTTCTTCTCAGAAAAGTGGATGGCCCTTGCTTTCCACTATCCCAGGTCCCGAAAAGCTGGGACCTGGAGCACCCCTTCGCGTTGTAGGAACTGGCTAACTTAATTTTCTTTCGTGACCGAGATCGGCTGGGTGATCTCGAAAACTACGATGGATTCCGAGCGGATGATCAAGGCCTGATTCCCGGTGAGACCCGCCCCCGCGGTACCAGCACCGCCGCCAGCCAGACCGCCGATGACAGCACCTTTTCCCCCACCAAACAGGCCGCCCATCAGCGCACCAACTCCCGCCCCGCCACCAATCAGCGCAGCGGTCCGCTTGCCCTTGCCTTTCTTGCTGACGACATATTCTGTCGCAACCACCCGATGGCTTCCAATCTTGCTCAGTTCGATGGCCAAAACACCCGCTCCAGCGAAGCGACCCCGTCCCTTGGCCGAAACAACCGTTCCTGCAACTTCTGTCCCTCGTGGGAAGACGGTCTCTCCGGAACGTGCAGTCAAAGGCGCGGTAAGGAGACCTGTGAAGGGATCGCCCACATTCGCCGTCTTGGCGTCGATGGTCTCGTTGATCCTAGCCTTTACATCGGTTCCGGAAGCAACGGTCAACGTAATCTTGACGGGCGCCTGCGCTTCAACGGTCGGCCCGGAAGCTCCAGAGCTAGCCGCAGCTGCGCCTTGGGCGGCTTGCCCTTGCGAGACTCCGGGCGCATTGCCGGGATTTTGCGGTTGGGCGGTCGGCTCACTTTGAGCCGCCGTCGGATTCGTCGCTGTGCCGCTCGCCGCAGGCGGGGCGCTCTTGCACCCTGAAAATGCAGCTGTCAACAGCAGTCCTAAAGCCAGAGAAACGAGAGGGCAGGAATTGCGTTGCGGGTTCTTCATTTGTCCTTGCGTCCTTTGAAGAAATCGTTGGAAACGAGCTGTTCGTGTGTGGGGGCTGCAGGCTCTCAAAATGCTCCTGAAAATACTCCCGGAGGAGCGCTGCAAACCAAAGATTCTTCATTGTATACGGGCGACCCGGGCTGGGCGAAGATTCACTTTCGCGCCGCGAAGCGGTGGTTGCCCAGGGTGGAGAGCAAATCCAAGGTGGAAAGCAAATCCATAGCGACTGACCTGCCCTAGTACTACAGTTGTATTTAGCCGCGACGGAGGGAACAGGGGGTTTTAACCCCCTGAAGACAGGCCCAAACATCGAGGCCTTTAGGTTCGGATTGAAACAATCCGAAGCAAGTACAACTGTAGTACCAGAGAATTTTTGCTTTTGCTGTAGACTTCGGTGCCCCATCCATTCCGCGTTTTTCTGCGGAATGGGTGGGAAGCCAATGAAATTCCGGTCTACACTATTTGCGAAAATGCTCTAGATTGGTGGAGACAGAACTTTCGGCAAGGTGCCGGGACCAGCGATGGCAGGGCTGCTTGAAGGGCCGCCCATCCCGGCTTTCCGGGGGGAGGCCCCTTCAGGACAGCTTCAAGCGAATGACCCTAAAAACAGCAATTGCTTGTGGGTTGAGGCGTTCTACACGCCAAAACGTTGTCATCCTGAGCGAGCGAAGCGAGTCGAAAGCCTGCCCTGAGCGAAGCCGAAGGGGACCTGCATTTTCGTGGGTTTCTGGCTCACCTTTTCGGCGATTTCCCAAGTGCGATAAAGCGCGCGTCCAACCTGCAGTTTTCAACAATTTCATCAATCTTACTGCCGGATCAAGAATGACAAAGTATTTTTTGGGATCTTCGCGGAGGGCTTTGACCAACTGTTGCGTCTGGCCCATCGCCTGGTCGGTATGGGCATAGGGGGGAGCGGTTAAGCTCCAGCTCTCCCGCCGTTCTCTTGCCTATCACTCCACTTCGCGTCCGCCAGCACCACCGATGTCTCCACCTGTCGCTCGGGAATCACCCAGTAAGTGCGCAGCAGGTGTTCCTTCTGCTCGTACGTAACCCTCGCGAAGCCGTTCTTCTCATAGAAGTGAATGGCCCAGATTGCATCCGCCCAGGTGCCAATGAGGACCGGAGTGGTCGCCATTCCCAGCAGATGATGGAGCAGCTGCTGGCCCACGCCGCACCTCTGGCTTCCGCTGCGCACATAAGCGTGGCGGATCAGGGACACATCCTTCACTCGCTGAATCCCCATCACGCCCATCAGCTCGCCGGCCTCTTCCAGACCCCAGAAGATTACGCCGTCTTCGATCTGGCGTCGCAGCTCTTCTTTCGGCATGTAGGGCTCATGCCAGCGGTCGGCGGGAATGATGCCTTTGTACGCCTGTGCGCCGTCATTCACGATGGAGAAGATCGCGTCGAAATCCGTGTTCGTGCAACGCCGAATCATCGTTCGACTCTCTCAGAATAGTTTCATGTGGATGACAAAATATTTCTTGGGATCTTCGCGGATGGCCTTCACCAACTGCTGCGTCTGGTCCATCGTCTGGTCCGTATGGTCATAGAGGGAGCGGTTCTGTACAAGCTGCCCGAGCGTCCCCTTGCCTTCGTCCACGGCCTTGAGAACGGAGTTCAGTCGAGTGAGCGTATCGTCCAGCTTGGCTGCAAATTCGGGGTCCTTGGCGAGCTTGCCTAGCGTGCCCTTGCCGGAGTTGATCTCGGTCAGCAGTTGGTTGGTGTTGGCGACGGCGGCATTCATGTTGTTGTAGAGCGTTTCGTCCTTCAGAAACTTGCCGGCAGAGCCCTTTCCCTCGTCGAGAGCCGTCGTGATCTTGTCCAGACGGTTCACGGCGGAGTTGGCGCGCGCATAGAGCGAGTCGTCGGTAACGAATTTACCCAGCGAGCCCTTGCCTTGGGCGATGGCCGCAGTGATGGTCTGCAGGTCGTTGGCAATGGCAGTGAACTTCCGGCCGAGGTCCGGATCGTTGATCAACTCGCCCACGGTGCCGCGCCGGGAGTTGAGCGAGTCCATCAGAGTCTCGGTCTTGCGCGTCAGGCTGCTGATTTCAGTAATGGAGTCCTGGCTGGAGCGAATCACGTCTTGAATGCTGGGCGATCCGGTTGCTTTGAGCTCCGCATTTTGAGCCGGGGGCGGACCGGAAGCATGGGCGGAACTGATATCCACGTAGCTGTCACCCAGAACTCCCGCTTGAGCGATAGAAGCGGTGGAATTGACGTGCAACGAGCGAATGAACTGTTCCCCGACCTGCATGGTGACTTCGACGGGGAAGGGATAGTGTGTCGGAACCACCCGCACGTGGATCACGTTGCCGATGGTGACGCCTTCCAGCGTGACCGGAGCGCCGTCCTTGACCCCGGAGGCATTGTCAAAATAAGCGCGCAGCACCAACTTGTGGGAAAACAAGCCGCCGGAGGAGCCGGACATGAGAAAGATGAGCACCACCAGAACCGCCACGGCTGCCACAACCAAAGCGCCCACCCTGAGTTGTGACCACTTAATTTCCTCGCGGCTTGGCACTGCTCTCCCTTTTCAGGCGACGATGTCGCTAACGCCTTGAGAATAGCAGATAAACCGGGCTTACCGAGCACTTTCCAGTACAACGCTGGCCATGGCCGTGTCCCCGGAGTGGGTCAGGGACAGGGCTGCATAGGCTACGCCGAGCTGGGCCGCAATCTGTGCTGCGCGGCCATGAAACTGGATCGTCGGCCGCCCGCTGGGCTCGCGCACGACCTCGATTTCAAGCCAATTCACCCCGAAACTGATACCTGTCCCCAACGCCTTGGCCCCGGCTTCCTTGGCGGCAAAACGGGCTGCGAAGCTCTCTGCCGACTTGCGTTTGCGCAGGCAATAGGCCTGTTCCGCGGCAGTATACACACGGTCCAGAAAGCGCTTTCCATAGCGGTCCATGGACTGCTGGATGCGCCCGATTTCGGTGATGTCGATTCCCGATCCAACGATCATGATGTCTACCACGCTACAACATTCCGCTCGCACGCGGTTGGCGCTGGTCTTGGGGAGTCGGGAAGGGGGCGAAAACGGCTCGGGGAAGGGGAGCAATTACCTTTGCTACCGTTTTTGGGGCGGCAAGAGGGGAAGGTTGTGTCATTCCAAGGCACTGCCGTTCAACTCCTGCACACCTGTTATGCTCTTGCGGCTGCCACCGATAAATGATCTGTGAGGCGACAAATGCTCGGACAGAATCCAGCGCAAATGGCTCCATTGATGATCGGCACTCCCTGGGCCATGCAGATGAAGGCTATCTCGATGGAGGAGCCGGTGTGGCTGGTGCAGACCCTCACAGGAGCGATTTTGGGCTGCGGAGGATGGGTGCTGAGCCGCGGTGCCAATGACAGCGGCACGGTGAACATGTTGTTCGAGTTCGAGCGCCAGGCCTGCGTAGAGGTTTATAGCCTTTTGATCGCGGCTGGTCTTGAGCTGAGCCAGAACGGCCACATTCGCTTTACCGAGCTGTGCCAGTGCACGCGGAGCAATGTGAAGGGATGCGGCACCGATATTGCCAGCGTCGATCTGGAAATCCAGACTTTTCCGATTGAGCTGTCGGGATTCCATCCGCGTTCACCCGAATTGGCCTAGAGCATTTTTCCTTTACTGTAGACTTCGGTGCCCCATCCATTCCGCGTTTTTCTGCGGAATGGGTGGGAAGCCAATGAAATTCCGGTAAACACTATTTGCGAAAAAGCTCTAATACTGCAGTTGCAGATAGTTATTTCGGAGGAAGCATGCGCTTCACAGGCTGCGGAAAAACTCCATTTTGCCACTAGTTTTGAATGGCACTGCTCTAGCCGTGCCGATAAAGTCAATCAAATCAGCGTTGGCTTTAGCTTCTGCCACCGGGTCTAAGCCCTCCGCCTTTCAGGCGGAGAGCTTCCAGCATCTGTGCTGGATAATGGTTAGATGGTCGAGTACAGGGAGAATTCACACTCGGTTTGGGATGTAAAG
>Ga0302320_10003218_pt1 | contig 38132 bp, 33 predicted proteins | sample Bog_T0_3_FD_202130 | JGI IMG/M metagenome (GOLD analysis project Ga0302320, IMG submission 202130) | Peat permafrost microbial communities from Stordalen Mire near Abisko, Sweden - Bog_T0_3 | ecosystem: Environmental > Terrestrial > Soil > Wetlands > Peat | place: Sweden: Abisko, Stordalen Mire... | reverse complement strand
GTGCGGGCGTCCCCGCCCGCACATGTCCTGAGCAATTACCAGATTAGGGGTTCGCGAAACTAAGGAATCCGCATCTAATTGAGCGGTCTTGGACATACTTGTGATCGATTATGCGAAATACTTTATTAAAGATCAATGGGTTTTCGCCGGCCTGTCGGAGAGTTCCAAATGCCGCAAAAATACGATGTCGCAACCGTCCTGGAGCGTGAAACGCAAGTCACAATCGACAAATGGTATGACCGCGTAGAGAAGGAAAAGGATTTAGTTACAATCCCATTGAGCCGGACTGATCGATGCGCTCACTTGCCGGAGATGTTCCGCGACCTGGTAAGCCGTCTGCGGAACCCACTTCCCCTGGGCACACGTGCCCTGACGTCGTCGGCTGCCCACAATCATGGGACCCTGCGGCGTGAGCAGGGCTATACCCCCGCGATGATGGTTGCCGAGTCGCGTATGTTGCAGGTTTCCATATTCCAGACACTCCAACTGCACGTGGAGGACACTGAACCTGGAGTGCTGCTGCTCTACGTGATGGCCATTGCCGATGAAGTTGACTCGCAACTGGCCCAGGCGATGTCAAGTTACATCTCCGAGGCAAAGCATGACGCTCAGCCCGTCGAAGCATAGATCGTTTTAGAGCATTTTCAACTTAAGTGTTAACAAAATTCCGTGCCCCATCCATTTCGCGCAATTTGTGAAATGGGTGGGATAGCATATCTGTCCATTTCGACAGTAAACACAAGAACCGAAAATGCTCTAGCGTGCCCGTTGCGTGAACGGGGAACCTCTCCGTGGCCCGGCGCCAGTGCACCAAACCGTCGGCAGGGAAGCCGTTTTGCAGATCATTGCGCTCGGAAGCAGATAATGGCCTCATGTCCACCCTCTGCCAACTCGATCCTCGCCGCGCACAACAGAGGCAGGAACATAACCAAGGCTGCGGTTCTTTGCTGATCCCTGACCCCTGATCCCGGCCCCCTGTTTTCAGTACCCCTACCCCCCCTATAACCCATAGGGGTATAAATTTCTCTCAAAACCTTGCAGATTATTTATAACCCTTTTGAAATCAATACCTGTTGAAAACTTTTCGCTCCCAAATTCTCCCGCATGGTGAGATTTGACCCCTGAAAATCCCCAAAAAAACCCGCTTTTTGCCTCGAAAACCAATCTTTTTGGAACGATTCGAGCCGAAAAACCGTGCCTCGAACAACCCTTTTTCCCTCGCTCTTCTCACCACTTCAGTCTGCAAAAGATATCGTTTCGACTTCCGCGTTCAGTCCTCCCGCAAATGACTTAGAATGCTCTCTAGCGCGCTGCGCGTCCATTCTGTAGAGGAGCAAACGATGCGTTTTCCTGCACTTGCCGTTCTTGCACTGGGCATGGCGACCTTGGCCGCCGCACAAACCACTCCGTGGGATTACGTGGGAAAGCGCGGCGAACTGAACTGGGGCAAGCTCGATCCGGCTTATCAGGCTTGCTCGAAGGGCCATGAGCAGTCGCCGATTGATATTCGCGGCGCACACCTGAACAAGGCGCTTCAGCCTATCGAGTTTCACTACATCGCGGGTCCGGTAACGCTCGTCAACACGGGCCACACCGTTGAGATCCGTGTGAATCCCGGCAGTTACATTATGGCCGGCGGCGTGCGCTATGACTTGGTGCAGTTCCACTTCCACCATCCCGGCGAGACAGCGGTGAAGGGCAAGCTGACCGACATGGAGGCGCACTTGGTGCACAAAAGCGCCGACGGCAAGTTGGCCGTGGTTGCGGTGCGGCTGGTTGAGGATGCCGGCAACCCGAATGCCGTGCTGGCCGCACTGTGGAAACACCTGCCCAAGACCGCAGGAGCAAGCGAGAAGACTGCGGATATGGTTGATCCCGCCGGCTTGCTGCCCGCAGACCGCGGCTATTGGACCTATATGGGTTCGCTGACTATACCGCCTTGCACCGAGGGCGTGCACTGGTTCGTCTTCGAACAGGAACTGAGCGTGAGCCGCGACCAGTTGCGCACCTTTGCCGCGATGTTCCGGATGAACACACGCGCATTGCAGGAGCCGCACGGGCGGCGCATCGAGGCTAACGAGTAGGAAGGCAGCCTCCGCTTCTCGCTCGCACGGCGCGCTCTGGATTCGCATACACATCCCCGGTAGACTATGACCATGCATTCTCATGCGGCGTCCACCGGTTCGGGCGGCAGCAGGACTCAATCCGTACTACGGTTTTCGCTGGTGGCCACGCTGGCTTACGTGGCAGTCACCTTCGTGGCTGGGCTGCGCGCTCACTCTCTGGCGCTGCTCTCCGAATCGGGCCACAACCTCTCCGATTTTCTGGCCTTGCTGCTCAGCTTTGTTGCGGTCCACTATCAGTCCCGCCCCGCCGACCCAACGAAGACCTTCGGCTATCAGCGGGCCGGCGTGCTGGCCGCATTCATCAACGCGACTACGCTGATAGCCATTTCCATCTGGATAGCCATCGAAGCCGTCCACCGGCTCAATGCGCCGGTTGCGGTCGAGCCGCGGCTGATGATGATCGTGGCTGCCGCGGGCGTAGTAATGAATGGCGTGATTGCGGCTCTGCTGTGGGGCGTGGCCCGCGACGTGAATCTGCGCTCGGCTTTTCTGCACATGGCCGGCGACACGCTTTCGACCGCGGCGGTCATTGCCGGCGGCGCGGGCATTTTGCTCACCGGCCACAACTGGATCGATCCCGCCCTCTCGCTGCTCATCGCCGCGCTCATCCTCTGGACCAGCTTCGGCATCGTTCGCGAGACACTGAATATTCTTCTCGAAGGCACGCCGCGCGGCGTTTCGCTCACCGAGATTCGCTCCGGCATGGAGGCCGTCGAAGGTGTGGTCAACGTCCACGACCTGCATGTATGGTGCCTCGGCTCAAACTCCAGCGCGCTGGCCTGCCATGTGACCATTGCCGACATTCCACCGTCGGAGAGCGCCTGCATTCTGGTAAAGCTCAACTACGTGCTCAGGCAGCGATTTCACATCAGCCACGCCACCATTCAGTTTGAGCACATGGGCTGCGAACAGCTCGACGGCTGCGTGGTTCCCATGGAAGAGATGGCCAGCATGCACAGCCACCACGGCCACGGGCATTAGTTCGTCCTCGACCGCGTGCGCAGAGATTTTTTGCAGTGTAAAGGGCGCGGCTGAGGCCGTGTGTTTCTCTTATCATCGAGTTATTGGGCCGATCATTTTTTCCGTTCTTGAGGAGGTCATTCTTGTCCCGTCTTCGAGTCGCTTTTGCCGCGTTATCTCTCGCTCTGCTTTCTGCTTCATTCGGTCCGGCCCAGACGTCTCACTCAACACAGGCCACAGCGCAAACACAGGCAACTGCGCCGACAGCGACCAAACTTGAGGCGCTTGCAGGCGAGTACACCGACCAGAACGAGCCTGACACGCCGGTCAGTTTTTACGTCCAGGGCGGCAAGCTTGTCTTCGAGTCCGAGCGCATCGTTCCCGCTGATTTGAAGCCTGTCTCCGCGCTCGAGTTTTCCTTGCACGGTGCGAAGTTCACTCTCCGCTTCGCGCTCGATGCGGACGGCCACGGCAGCAGCGTGGTGTTTTCCGACACGCCCAATGACCCATATCGCCGCACCGGCCCGGCTGTCCATCACCTCTTTCACGACTACCAGCGCACTGAAGTCATGATTCCCATGCGCGATGGGGTCAAGCTGCACACCATTCTCCTGAAGCCGACGGACATCAACACTCGGCTGCCCTTTCTCATCCAGCGCACGCCCTACGGCGCGGGCAGCCTCAATCGCGCTTCGTTCTTCGCCACTCGCCCAGAACTGGCCCGCGAAGGCTATATCGCTGTTGCACAGGATATTCGCGGCCGTTACAAGAGCGAGGGCGAGTTCATCATGAGCAGGCCGATGGCAGACCATCGCGACCCGAATGCTGTCGATGAAAGTACAGACGCGTACGATACCGTCGCATGGCTGCTGAAGAACGTGGCGGGCAACAATGGCCGCGCGGGTTTCATCGGCACCAGCTATCCGGGTTTTCTCGCGATGGCGGCCGGCATCGACCCTCATCCCGCCGTCAAGGCCATCTCCCCGCAGGCGCCCATGATCGACGCATGGATGGGCGACGACTTTTTTCACAACGGCGCATTTCGCCAGAGCTACGGCTACGATTACGTTCTCCGCATGGAGACCGGCAAGAAAGAAATTACCCCTGACTACGGCAAAGACAAGGACGGAAACGCCCGCGACGGGTTCGATTTTTTCCTGGAGCGAGGAAGCTTTGCAGAAGACGTGAAGCAATCCGGTTCAAAGCTGCTGCCCACCTGGAAGCTCTTTCTTGATCACCCTGCATACGACAGCGTTTGGCGCTCACGTGGCGTGGAGCACAGTTTGAATGCAGTCGTCGTGCCGACGCTCTCCGTTGGCGGCTACTACGACCAGGAAGATATGTACGGCCCGCAGATTGAGTACTCCACTCTCGAACCACACGACACCAACCACCAGAACTTTCTTGTCTTTGGACCGTGGCGGCACGGCTATTGGTCATCGTCCTCGCGCCGCCTGGGCAATCTCAACTTTGGCGAGCCCGTTGGCAAGGAGTTCCGGGCAGAGATCGAGGCGAAGTTCTTTGCGCACTATTTGAAAGATGCGCTGGGCACAAATCCATCGGGCTTCGACCTCGAGAACACGGCCAGTTTTCAAACTGGCTCGAACACATGGAAGCACTACGCGCATTTTCCGCCCGCCGAATCCCGGCCAACCAGCCTGCATCTCGAAGGCGCGGGCCTGCTTGGTTTCGGCGGTTCAACAGCAGCGACAAGCACCAGCTACATGAGCGCCCCTGCCAACCCTGTCCCGTATCGCCACCATCCTGTTCAGGAGACGTATAGCGAAAGCTCGCAGTGGTACAACTGGCTCACCGAAGACCAGAGTTTTGTTACAGGCCGCAAGGATGTGGCCGTGTGGAAGCTGCCCGTGCTCAAGCGGGATCTGGTGCTGACCGGCGAGGTGGTCGCAGACATTTATGCCTCGACCAGTGGCACAGACAACGACCTGGTGGTGAAGCTCATCGACCAGTACCCCGCCAACGATCCCGAAGTGAAGATGCGCGGCTACCAACTGATGACCAACGCAGAAATCTTTCGCGGGCGGTATCTCAAGAGCTTCGAAAAACCGGCGGCGCTAAAGGCGGACGCAATTCGCGAGTACAAGTTTTCGCTGCACGATGTGGATCACGTATTCAAGGCCGGCCACACGGTGATGGTCGAGGTGCAGAGCACCTGGTTCCCGCTCTATGACCGCAATCCGCAGACTTTTGTGCCCAACATCATGACTGCCAAGCCACGAGACTACAGGCCGGCTACGATCACTATCTACTCCGGTCCTGGGCATGACTCGATGTTGCAGGTACCGCTGATGAGCGATTGACGGGCCGGCGAGTGCTATCGTGCGAAATCTTCAACCGGCCAGTGCGATTTCGCGCTAAAATGAAAACAGCAGTATGGTTCTTCATCAGCCCATCCCGGCCCTGCTCTAGCGGCGCCCGCCGCCTACAGTCGTTTTCCGCCCATTTTCCGATTCAATCTCCAAGAGAAACACAAACGCGCTCCTGCACGGGCGAATGAAGCTCAGGCGTGCAGATGAGGTTTAGCCGTGATTGATCGTTTGCAACAGATGGAAGAGCGCTATGAAGAGCTCTCCGCGCAACTCTCGCTGCCCGAGGTGGTAAGCGACCGCGAGAAATATCAGAAAGCAGGCAAGGCGCTCAGCGACCTGGAAACTCCGGTGATGAAATTCCGCGAGTTGAAGCAGGTGCGTGCGGGCCTGGCCGAAGCGCGTGCGATGCTGGCCGACCCGGAGATGAAAGCCATAGCCGAAGAGGAGATTGCCAACCTCGCACCGCGCGAGCCGGCTCTGGAAGAAGAGATCAAGGTCATGCTGCTGCCCAAGGATCCCAACGATGAGAAGAATGTCATCCTCGAAATCCGCGCCGGGACGGGCGGCGACGAGGCTTCGCTCTTTGCCGCTGAAATCTTCCGCATGTATCAGCGCTTTGCCGAGCAGCATAGATGGAAGGTTGAGTTGCTGTCGATGTCGGAGTCGGGCGTGGGCGGCTACAAGGAAGTGATTGCGATCATCGAGGGCGAGCGCGTTTACTCGCAGATGAAGTGGGAGAGCGGCGTGCATCGCGTGCAGCGCGTGCCGGCCACGGAGACGCAGGGCCGCGTACACACTTCGGCGGTGACGGTGGCTGTGCTGCCCGAGGCCGAGGAGGTGGACGTGAAGATCGAAGCCAAGGATATTCGCATCGATACGTTCTGCTCGTCAGGTCCCGGCGGCCAGTCGGTGAATACAACTTACTCCGCCGTGCGTATTACTCACATTCCCACTAACACAGTAGTTAGTTGCCAGGACGAGAAATCGCAAATCAAGAACCGCGAAAAGGGAATGAGAGTGCTGCGGTCGCGCCTTTACGAGCAAGAGATGGACAAGCAGAATGCGGAGCTGGCCCAGGCGCGTAAACAGCAGGTTGGCACCGGCGACCGCAGCGAGAAGGTTCGCACCTATAACTTCCCGCAGAACCGGATGACCGATCATCGCATCGGCTTGACTTTGCATCAGCTTGACCAAGTGATGGAAGGCCGGTTGCAGCCCATCGTCGATGCGCTGATCACGCACTACCAGGCCGAGCAGTTGAAGGCCGACGGCAAGGCGGCTTGAGGCCTTCCATGCCCTCTCTGCGCCATTATCTCGATCTTGGGGAGCTAATGCTCAAGGATGGCCCGCATCCGGAGAGAGCGCGGCGGGATGCGGAACTGTTGCTAATGCACTCGTTGAAGAGAAGCCGCGCCTGGCTGATTGCTCACGATGATGAGTTACTCTCCGATGACTTATCCATGAGTTATACAGAGTTACTGGAACGCCGCAGCAAAGGCGAGCCCGTTCAATATATCACGGGCGAGGCGGAGTTTTATGGCTTGCCGTTTCTTGTAACTCCCGATGTGCTGATTCCGCGCCCGGAGACCGAGCATCTGGTGGAGAAAGTCATTGAACTGGCCTCTGACTTAGCTATCCCGCGAATAGTGGATGTCGGCACCGGATCGGGAGCCATTGCCGTGGCACTGGCGAACAAGCTGCCTCATGCATCCATCACGGCAACCGACATTTCTTCCTGCGCTCTGGCACTTGCCGCTGAAAACGCAAAGCACAACGGAGTTGCGGTACGGTTTCTGGCGGGTGATCTGCTGGCTCCCGTTGCGTCCGAGCAATTTGACTTCGTTGTCTCGAATCCGCCGTATGTGTCCGTCGCAGACCGCGATTCACTCGATGTTGAAGTGCGCGAATACGAGCCTGCGCTGGCGCTCTTCGCCGGAGACGATGGCCTCGATGTCTATCGCCGCCTGATTCCAGCGGCATTTGACGCGGCCACTCCTGGCGGCTTTGTAGCGCTCGAAATCGGCTACGGCCAATCTGCGGAGGTTGCCGAATTGCTGGCCTACGCTGGCTTTGAGCGCGCCGAATTCGTTCCCGACCTGCAAGGCATACCCCGCGTGGCTTGCGCGCGGCGGCCATAATCCGCAGTCTCAGGATGGCCTTCCAACGTCTATGATCTCAGGGGCTTTTCATTCGCGCCTCCATGGAGTTCCTATGAATCTGCTTGCTATGAAAGTCAGTTTTTTGTCCGCAATCGTATTCGGCGTCGCGCTCACTTTGACCGCTTTTTCTCAGGATGCAAACCATAGCCAGCATGAAGGATGGGGCGGTATGAGCGGTGGAGGCGGCGTTACCGGAACTGTGACTGAAGAAGCCGCCGACCACTACATCATCAAGACCGATGGGGGCGAAATCTATACCATCCAATTCAGCGCCAACACGCGCATCATGAAGCAGACGGTGAGGCAACGCGGCGAGGGCGGCGGCAATCCTCCGCAGCCGATCAAATCCGCGGAGATCAAGGTGGGCGATGCTGTTGCCGCTCTCGGCGAAGTGGATGCCGCCGCCAAATCCGTGGGCGCAGTGGTCGTGCTGCAGCTTGATCCCGAGCGCGCAAAACAGATTCGCGAGATGCAGGCCAACTTCGGCAAGACTTGGCTGATAGGCAAGGTGACGGCCATCAACGAAACCAGGGTGAGCATTTTTGCCGCAGTGGACAACGCGGCGCACGCCTTTGTGGCCGACGAGAACACGACCTTCCGCAAGCGCCGCGAACCCATCACCCTGGCCGATCTTCAGGTGGGTGACAGGGTGCGCGTCGAGGGAGCGGTTAAAGATGGAATGTTTGTGGCTGCGTCCGTGACTGTCATGGGTATGCCGTCGGGAGAAACGCCAACGGTTCCGCGCATCGACGTGAAGCGAAACGCTCCGCCGCAATATTAGTCAGGCTTCGCGGAGCCTGACTAACCCATGAACATTCCGCCGTTCACGTCGAGCACGTGGCCGGTGATGTAAGAGGCTGCATCCGAGGCGAGAAACTTGACCGCGTTCGCGATATCCTGGTCTGTCCCGCGACGGCCGAGGGGAATCGTGGCGAGCATGGCCGCGCTTACCTTTTCGTCGAGCACGGCGGTCATGGGCGTCTCGATGTAGCCGGGCGCCACGGCGTTCACGGTAATTCCACGCGACGCAACTTCACGCGCCAGCGACTTGGTCAGCCCGATGAGGCCGGCCTTGGAGGCAGCGTAATTCACCTGCCCCGCCTGTCCGGCGCGTCCCACCACGCTGGCCATGTTCACAATTCTTCCCCAGCGATTCTTGATCATGGGCCGCAGCACGGCCTGGGTCAGCAGATATGCGCCTGTCAGATTGATGGACAAAACGAGGTCCCACTCCGCGCGTTTCATGCTCATCATCAGATTGTCGCGAGTGATGCCGGCATTGTTGACGAGGATTTCGACTTTGCCGAAGCGCTCGATCACCGCTTTGGCCCCGGCTTCGACGGACTCCTGGTTGGATACATCGAGCTTGAACGCCGCTGCCGTGCCGCCCAGGGCCTCAATCTCTTTGGCCACCAGCGCCAGCTTCTCTTCGTTGATGTCCGCCAAGGCCAGCGTGGCTCCGGCCCGCGCCAGTTCCAGCGAAACAGCCCGCCCGATGCCTTGTGCAGCTCCGGTTACCAGCGCAATTCTTTCCTGCAAATCTGACATATCTTCCTCTGACCCCCTGCGCAAGCGATTCCGCGCCCTTTCGTCCAGATTATAAATGGGTGAGAGTGAGAGGCGCTCGGCCTGTTGATCCGGCAAGAAAAGAGTGACATTGTTTCCCACCCATTCCCGCAAATAACGCAGGAATGGATGGGGCACACGCACAGTATGTTAGTTGCCGGATCAATAAAGTTCGCAATGCCCGAAAGGCGTTGCAGTTGCCGTTACAGGGCGCGAGACCAGCGCCGTCCGCACCAGCTCCGCCGGCCAGACATAGACCGCCAATTGCCGCGAATAGTGCAGAACCGGCTTTTGGTCGGGCAGTTGTATGCCGAGCACCGCGGCCAGGTCGTTTTGCTCGATCTCCGCCTCAGCCTCTTCCAGGGGCCAGGAGGCGTGGTGAAGGTTGGCGCGGATGATCTGCCCGGCTCCATTGGACGAGAAGAGGCAGTAGCGCTCCGTGAGGAAGTACTCGAGGGTGCCCAGGCGGCTTTCGGCCAGCTTTCGCGATGGGCCCAGTCCGCGGTAGAGCGCCTTGAAGATCACTGGCCGGCCTGCAAACCGCCTGCGGCTATAGAAGGAAAACTCGCGCTCGTTGCGCTCTCTCATACGCATTTCCGCCCAGTGGTAGGGAAGGCGATAAACGGCGCGCCCCGCCGCTACAGCCAGCAGGTTGCTGGAATCGAGTGAGAGGCAGAAGACTCCCGGCGCTCCCGTTCGCTTTTCGCGGACATAGGTGCGCAAACTGAGATCAGGAAAGCTGCGGCCCCCAAGAATCGGCGGCAGGCCGCGAACCTTGACCTTGTCCATCCAGAAGGGCATTACGCCCAGCCAGGCCGTGTCCTGGAAGGTATCCACCTGCAAGCCCTCGGGGATGAGCGCCGCGAGCGACGAGGCTGGGACCGGCCAGTGCGCAAACAACAGATCGTTCCAGCGCTGCGTCAGCACCCAGTGGCCCGGCGGCAAAGGCTGTGGGTCGCCTGGTGCGCCTATCGGATCGTCCCCCATGGCCCGGTTGCTCCTGTCTTGCTTCTGCCTTTTTCGGTTTGTATCTACTAGTGGATGCGAGGAGCTGGATCAAAGATGCAAACCGCAATCTGGCCCCATGACGTATTCTGTTCGCGAGCCCTCAGCTATGTCCAGTGAATCTTTCAAGACACCCGTCGCACGCAACCAGACCGAAGTTTTTGCCATTCACGGCGCCAACCCCGAAGTGCTGGCCTACGCCATGGCCAAGTACTCCCGCTCCGCACTCTCGATGCGCGAGTCGCTGACCGAAATCAGCGCCCAGCGGGCCGAGCAGTTTCTGAACACATTCTATTTTCAATACGGGCACCGCTCCATCGCCGACCTGGCCCACGTGGCCATGTCGATAGAGCGGCTCAGCCTGTTGGCCGCTATGGTGCTGGTCGACGAGCAAAGGTGGGACGGGCAGGAGCGCTCGACAAGGTATCAGAACTTCCTCAAATCAGGCTTTTATTCCCCGGATTTTGGCACAGATTCCGCTTCGGCTCAGATTTATTCCGAGACTATTGAAGGACTGTTTGGCGCGTACAAACGCGTGAACGACGCAGTTTTTGATGCGCTGCGCCGGCGCGTGGCCTGCCCGGAAGCCATGAAGCCGGAGGCCTACGAGCGAACCCTCAAAGCCCGCGCCTTCGACGTGGCCCGCTACCTGCTTCCGCTGGCCACCAACACTTCGCTCGGCCAGATTACAAACGCCCGGACTCTGGAGACACAGGTCTCGCGGCTGCTTTCTCACCCCGCCGCCGAGATTCGGGATCTGGGGCTCAAGCTGCGCGAAGCCGCCACTGGCCCCGCCTGGAACGTCAATGCCGAGGCGGGCGCTGCATTCGTTGAAATGGTGGAGGCCTCCGATCCGGAGTTGGTCGCAGAGGCCGCCAGCCTGCTCACCCGCGAGGTGCGCTCGGCACCTACGCTGGTCAAATATGCCGAGCCTAACGCATACGAAATCCAGACGCGCGCTGAACTCGCTCAGGCGGCAGAGGAATTGCTGGAAAGCCTGCCCCACGCTGGGTCTCCGGTGGTCGATTTGGTCGAGCCGAAGGAGAGCCTTGAAGTGGAGTTGGCCGCGACGCTGCTGTACTCGGCGTCGCACCACTCTTACCGGCAGATTCGCGATCTGGTCGCGGGGCTGCCTGAGGCGCGCGTCGCCGAGATTCTGGAGCTGGGCCTACGCCATCGCGGCAAGCACGACGAAGCTTTACGCGCGTTTCACGCCGGAGCGGCTCTGCGCTTTGACATTCTCATGGACACCGGCGGCTTCCGCGATATGCACCGCCACCGCCGCTGTACGCAGATCATCCAGACGATCACCGCGCGGCACGGCTACGAGACTCCCACTTGCGGCGATCTTGGCCCGGAGGTGAACGTCCTGGCCGAAGCCGGCATTCTGGGCGATTATCAAGCCGCCGTCGAGCAGGCTCACCGGGCCAGCGCGCAGATCGCGGCAAGCCAGGCTGCCGAGGCCGCGCAATCCGCGCTCTATTTGTTGCCGCTGGCCACGCGGATTCGCTCGTTGTTCAAGATGGATTTTGCCGAAGCGCAATACATCATCGAATTGCGTTCCGGGCCGGCTGGGCACTTCAGCTATCGCCGCGTTGCATGGGAGATGTATCTGGCCTTCCAGCGCCAGCACCCGGCGCTGGCCAAACATATCCGCGTTACCGACTTCACAAAGCCCATCGACCTGCTGCAACGGTGACGCATCGCGTGAACCCCGCGATTGACAGCGGGGCGCTTGATGACGTATTTGTAAAAAAGTTGGTAATGGTGAAGGAGTTCACCTTTAACCGCTGTCCATAGAGTGTTCCGGACAGATGATGACTCCTGACAGGGAATCCTGTTGCGGAGTCATGCCCCGGCCCGATCCCTGATCTGAAAATTTAGGAGTTTACGTTGATGATGAACACCTGGGCTCTGGCTGCTCTGTGGGTGGGACTGGCATTGGCCGCGACGCTGCTCGCGATCTGGTTCAAGATTTCGACGGCGCTTTCTGAGATTGTGGTGGGCACGGTGGCCCAACTGGTCATCGGTGTGTTCCTAACCGGGTTCTTCGGTTTTGCGCAGGGCGGACTCGCCGGAAATACGCAGTGGATCACTTTCATGGCGGGAACGGGAGCAATCGTTTTAACGTTCCTTGCCGGTGCGGAACTCGACCCCGTAATCTTCAGAGCCAAGTGGCGCGAGGCGTCAGTCATTGGCCTCGCGGGGTTCTTCGGCCCGTTTCTCGGCTGCACCGCGATTGCGCACTACGTGCTGCATTGGGCCATCATGCCCAGTTGGCTTTGCGGTGTAGCGCTTTCCACGACTTCGGTTGCCGTGGTGTACGCGGTGATGCTGGAGCTTGGTTTCAATGTGACGGAGTATGGGAAGGGGATTCTCGCCGCCTGCTTCATCAATGATCTCGGAACCGTGATTGCGCTCGGACTGATCTTTTCACCGTTTACCATCAAGACGCTGATTTTTGTGGTAGTTTCCGTTGTCGTCTTTGTGGTGCTGCCGTTTCTGACGCCGCGGTTCTTCAGGAAATACGGCGGGCGCGTCTCCGAACTCGAAGCCAAATACATTCTCTTCCTTCTCTTTGCTATGGGCGGACTGGCTGTGTGGGCTGGAAGCGAAGCGGTTCTTCCCGCGTACATGATCGGCATGGTTCTGGCGGGAACGGTGGGAAAAGACCACTCGCTGATTCGCCGCCTGCGTACACTTACTTTCGGGCTGCTCACTCCGTTCTATTTCATCCGAGCCGGTTCGTTTGTTTCCGTTTCCGCACTGATGGCCGCTCCTGTGACGTTGCTCGTCCTCTTTGGCGCAAAGTCGTTTTTCAAGGCAGTTGCTGTATATCCGGCCGTGCGCGTGCACAAATACGATGGCAAGGCCGGAGCGTACTACACGCTGATGATGTCAACCGGCCTCACCTTCGGCACCATCTCTGCGCTCTTTGGCCTCAATCACCAGATCATCACGCAGGCGCAGTATTCTTACATCGTGGGCACAGTCATCGCCAGCGCCGTGATTCCGACCGTGATTGCGAATTCATTTTTCCTGCCCCGCCATCTACTTCCCCACAATCAGGCAGGCAAGAATGCAGAGAAGGAAGTGATGCGGCCAGTACCCGCAGAAGAAGGTTAGGTGATCGTCATGGGAAGCCCGGTTTTTGTAGGAATTCAAAGAATACTGGTGGCATTCGATGCGTCTCCACATGCGGAGCACGCTTTGGATGTTGCTCTGTCGATGGCCGGGGACATGAAAGCCAAGCTCTTCGTTGTCTCTGTAATCCGCCCGCCGGAACCCGCCGAGAGCGCGGAGTTCAATGCTGTCCTCGAAAACGGGCGTGAACGCTTTGAGAGCAGCTTCGCTCCGCTGCGCGAACGCGCCCGGCAAAAGGACATTGAGCTCGAAACGGATATCGTCCTCGGTCATCCGGCGGAACAGATCATCCACAAGGCGGACACAATCCAGGCCAGCCTGATTGTGATGGGCAAGCGCAGCCATACCATCCTCCATCGCTGGATGCTGGGCTCAAATTCGGAACGCGTTCTGCGGTATGCGCATTGCCCGGTGATGATCGTCCATTGATGCAGTGCGCCGGCGTCCGGCCGGCGCGTACGCCGCGCTACGCCGGCATCGGCTCCAAATGCGCGGTAAAGTGGCGCAGGAACGGCGCCTCGTAGGTCAGCCTCATTCCTTTGATTTGAGCGCGCCGAGCAAAGACCTGCAAGATAATTTCCACAACGTAGTCGATGTGGCTCTGCGTATAAACTCGGCGCGGAATGGCCAGCCGCACCAGCTCCATCTGCGCGGCAGCGGCAAACATCAGGCTGCCAATTTCGACCGAGCGGATTCCGCCTTCCAGATACAACTCCGCGGCCAGCGCGACGCCGGGAAATTGATCCACCGGAATATGCGGCAGAAAAGCCTTGGCGTCGAGATAGATGGCGTGGCCGCCCGGCGGCTGCACAATGGGCACGCCATGTTCGGAGATGTGATCTCCCAGGTAAGCCGTCGAGGCAATCCGGTAGCGCAGATAGTCTTCCTGCAACGACTCCTGAATGCCTACGGCGATGGCCTCCAGATCGCGGCCGGCAAGTCCGCCGTAAGTGGGATAGCCCTCGGTCAAAATCAGCAGATCCTTCTCCTGGCGCGCGAGAATGTCGTCGTTGGTGCAGAGGAAGCCGCCGATGTTGGCCATGCCGTCCTTTTTGGCGCTCATGGTGCAGCCGTCGCCCAGCGCGAACATTTCCTGCGCGATTTGTTTGGGTGTCTTGTCTGCATAGCCGGGCTCGCGCAACTTGATGAAGTAGGCGTTCTCGGCAAAACGGCAAGCGTCGAAATAAAGCGGAATCTCATGCTTGTGGCAGACCGCTGAGACAGCCCGCGCATTTGCCATCGAGACCGGCTGCCCGCCGCCGGAGTTGTTGGTCACCGTGAGCATGACCAACGGGATGCGGTCGCGCCCCACGCGAGCAATCAGGGCCTCCAGAGCCGCAACATCCATGTCGCCCTTGAACGGCAGCCGTGTGCCGGGTTGCCGCGACTCGGGCGGCAAGAGGTCAACCGCCTCGGCTCCGACGGTCTCGATATTGGCGCGAGTGGTGTCGAAATGCGTGTTGTTGGGCACCATGTCGCCCGGCTTGCACATCACATTGAAGAGAATGCGTTCCGCCGCGCGTCCCTGATGAGTGGGGATGACGTGGGTGTAGCCGACGATGTCCTGAACCGAATTTTTGAAGCGGACAAAGCTGCGGCTGCCGGCGTAGCTTTCATCGCCCTCCATGATCGCCGCCCACTGGTGCGTTGACATGGCGCCGGTGCCGGAGTCGGTGAGCAGGTCGATTAGGACATCGTCGGCCGGAAGCAGAAAAAGATTGTAATGCGCGGCGCGCAGCAGCAGTTCCCGCTGTTCGCGCGTGGTCCAGCGGATAGGTTCAACGCTTTTGATGCGAAATGGCTCGATGATGGTTTTGGTGGGCATACGGGATAAACTCCTGTGACCGGGCAAATCTTTCTTGCCATTGCCCTGGCCGTGCGCCGCGAGTGCAGCGAGTTTGGCGAGGCAAACAGGAATGCACCATTCAAAGTGCCGCGCCGTCCCATGGACGACGATCAGACCCCGTTCGCCAAACCCTGCCAATCCTAGACCAGAGAAGCGGGGAACGCAACCGTAGGGCCTGTCATCTAATTCCCCTGGGGCAGCGTTGACGGCCAAAATTCGGCCAGACCGGGGTCCCCACGGACGGGTGTTTGTCCGTGGGGTGGAGACGAAGCCGAGCCCGAAGGCTGTGGCGGGTCCACTGTCGAGGGCAAGAATGAAGTATGGCCGAATTTTCGCCGCAACCCGAAGGGCCGGGGCCAATTTTCCTCATCTCTTCGTCAATCGTCGCTAGGATACGCCCGGTATACGTCGCTCCTCTCTCCTCGACCTGAGAAAAATTGGCTCCCGGCGCTACCCCAGAGGAATTAGATGACAGGCCCTAGGGATCGGACGGGCTGCTAGAATCTCTTGGGAGTAACCATGAGCGTAAGGGCCCTCTATCCCGGCACATTCGACCCGCCGACCAACGGTCACATCGACCTGATCCAGCGCGGGGCCAAGCTCTTTGAGCATGTTACCGTCGCCATTCTCATCAACCCGGTGAAAGATCCGCTCTTCACTGTTGAAGAACGCGTGGACATGCTGAAGGAATCGACCATCGCGCTGGGCAACGTTTCGGTAGCCACATTCGACGGGCTGATGGTGGAGTTTGCGCGCCAGCAGGGAGCCTCGGCGGTGCTGAGGGGCATCCGCGCCATCAGCGACTACGAGTACGAGTTTCAGATGGCGCTGATGAACCGGCGCCTGGCCCCGGAGATTGAGACCGTCTTTCTGCAACCGGCAGGCCGCTACTCGTTTGTCAGCTCGCGGATGCTGAAGGAGGTCTTCAGCTTCGGCGGCGACGTGAGCGGCTTGGTGCCGCCCAACGTGCTCAAGCGCTTGAGAGACCGCATTGGGACGAGCCAAGGCTGAATTCTGTTGAGAACGGCCTGCAAAGGCGGGCAGAGAGAGAGAAGGCGAAATGGCAGGTCCAGACCCAAATCAAAAAATGGTAGTCGTGTTCGAGAGTGACAATCCCATTGCGCTCGACATTGCGAAGTCCGCGCTGGAAGATGCGGGAATTGAGTTTGTGGTGCCCGATGAGGGGCGCATCGGCTTTGGAGTCACGCCGATTATCAATCCCGTTTATAGGATTGAGGTGCTTCAATCGCACGCGGCCGAGGCGCGCGGGGTTATGACAGACCTGACGAGCAAAGGGGATTCAGAGCCGGCGGAATGAGCGCGTTGACGGAAAGAGCCGGCGAACGGTCGTTGAACTGACGAGATGCCGGGATCGCAAATCTTCTTTGAATTCTTCGCGGTCGATTTTGCCTCAGCCCGAAAATCTGTAAAGATAGAAGTACTATGACGACCGCAAGCACTTCTTCCCAAGTCTTTACGGGCCGCATTGGCCGGATCGAGGTCTCCGCGACCCTGGCTGTGGCTGCCGAGGCCGCCAAACTGCGTGCGCAGGGCGCCAACCTGGTGGATTTCGGCGCGGGCGAGCCGCATTTTCCCACGCCGCACCACATCAAAGACGCCGCCATTGCCGCCATCGAAGCCAACTTCACCCGCTATACCGTGGTGCAGGGCATTCCCGACGTGCGCAAGGCCATCGTCGAGCGCCACGCCGCCGACTTCGGCTCCGATTACGCGATTGATGAGGCCGTCTTCACCACAGGCGGCAAGCTGGCCCTCTTCAACGCCATTCAGGTGCTGGTGGACCATGGCGACGAGGTGATCCTGCCCGTCCCTTATTGGGTCAGCTTCAAGGACATCATCCAGTACGCCGGCGGCAAGGTGGTGCTGCTCGAAACCAGCGAGGCGGAGAACTTCCGCATTACGGCGGATGCGATTGAAAAGGCGATTACGCCCCGGACCAAGGCGATCATCCTCAACTCGCCGTCGAACCCGGCCGGCTCCGTCGTCAGCGCCGCTGACCTGGAGCGGATTGTTCACCTGGCCCACGAGCGCGGGATTTTCCTGCTGCTGGACGAGTGCTATGTCTATTTGAACTATGCCGGCAAGCCTGTCTCCGGCGGCTCATTTACATGGGCCAAAGAGCATATTGTGGTGCTCGGTTCGCTGTCGAAGACTTACGCCATGACCGGCTGGCGGGCGGGCTTTGCGCTGGCGTCGAAGGCCGTGACGGCCAACCTCAGCAAGCTCCAGTCGCAATCGACCTCGAACGCTACCAGCTTTGTGCAGAAGGCCGCCGTGGCCGCGCTGGCCGGCTCGCAGGAGTGCGTCAGCGAGTTCCGCGCCGAGTTCATCAGCCTGCGCGACTATATGCTGGCCAAGCTGGCGGAAATCCCCGGCATCACCTGCACCAAGCCCGAGGGCGCATTCTACGTTTATCCCAACATTGGCGCTTTTCTGGGCAAGGGCGGAATCAAGACATCGACGGAGCTGGCCACGCGGCTGCTCCACGAAGCCCATGTGGTTACCGTTCCCGGCGAGGCTTTCGGTACCGCGCAGCACATTCGCCTTTCCTATCCGGTGACCCGGCAGAATATCGACGAAGGTACGCGCCGCATGGGAGAGTTTTTGGCCAAGCTGGAGTAAACGGGGCGGTTCGACCGCCGGGTTCGCCCCGAGGGATGCCGCTGGGCATTTTGTGCAAGTTTCTCCATTTTCAGCAGATGGGACGGTTTTTCCAAAAAGTATCATTCAACCCTGTGCAAACGTATAGTTTGTCGAGTAGGATGTGTCAGCAATGTCGAAGCCGATTGATTTCCGTCCTGTAATTCTTGCCGGAGGCAGCGGTACCCGCTTCTGGCCCCGCTCCCGCCGCGCCCACGCCAAGCAGGTTCTGGCTCTTGACGGCGAGCGTTCCATGATCCAGCAGACCGTCGAGCGCCTCAAGCCGCTGGCCGGGCTGGACAAGACCTGGGTGATCACCAACGAGTATCTGGCTGCGGAGATCGCCGATCAGTTGAAGGGGATGCCCGCTGAGCAGATTGTCCAGGAGCCGGTGGCCCGCAACACAGCACCCGCCTGCGGACTGGCCGCCTTTATCATCGAGAGCCAGAACCCTGACGCCGTGCTGGGAATCTTTCCCTCGGACCACGTGATCGGCGACGAGCCGCGCTTCCTCAAGGCGCTGCAAAAGAGCATCGCCGTGGCTGCCGCCGGCGATAGCATTGTGGTGCTGGGCATTGAGCCCACCCGCGCCGAAACGGGCTATGGCTACATCGAGACCACCGAATACACCCGGGACGATTCCGCTCTCCACGTGCGCCGTTTCATCGAGAAGCCCAACCAGAACCGCGCCGATGAGTTTATTGCCGCGGGTAACTACTTCTGGAATTCGGGGATGTTCTTGTGGTCGGCGCGGACGCTGGCGAATGCTGTGCGCGAGCACATGCCGGAGACCGCGCCGCTGCTGGAAACCATCGCCGCCGCTTACGGCACGCCGAAGTTCGAAGCGGTCTTCCACGACATCTATGCCAAGTGCGAGAATATCTCGGTCGATTACGCCGTGCTGGAGCCGCGCTCGGCCAAAGGCGAGCATCTATCTCATCTCTACTGCATCCCGGCCGAGTTCAATTGGAACGATCTCGGCTCCTGGGCTTCGCTCTACGAGTACCAGACGGAGACACGCCTGCGCGGAGACAGCGAAGGCAACGTGGCCGAGAGCAGCGGCCATATGGCTCTCGACTCCGGCAACAACTACATTTTCAGCCCCCATAAGTTTGTCGCTCTGGTGGGAGTCGAGGACCTGGTTATCGTGGACACCAAGGATGCGCTGCTGGTCGCTCGTCGCGACCACTCCCAGGATGTGGGCAAGATTGTGAAGGAGCTGGGTATCACCGGGCGGACCGAGTTGATCTGAGACTGAGCGGCAGTACATACCGGCAGCAAGACTCGTTTTCAACCCTATCTTTCCATAAGTGCATCGCCGTGTGTAGTTTCCCTATTGGCAATCTTTGCTAACGGTGATATTCTTGCTTCGAGTTCTCTTTTTCTGGCGGAGAACGGGGAGAAGCAGTATGCCGACGCGCAACGTGAATCTGACCCAGGAGCTTGATCGTTTCGTGCTGTCGAGGGTGAAAGCTGGCCGCTATGAGAACGCCAGCGAGGTAGTGCGCGCCGGGCTGCGGAATCTGGAACGCGAGGAGCGGCTCTACGAGGCGAAGTTGAAAGCCTTGCGAGCGGCCATTGACGAAGGGGATGCAAGCGGCGTCGCCGAGGGCGATGTCTTTCAGCAGGTGCGCGAGGCGCTCCATCTGACCGCTAACGCAAGCTAGCCATGGCAACGGTAAGTTTTTCTCGCAGCGCCAAAGCGGATTTGCTGAGCATAGGCGCGTATACTCTTGAAACCTGGGGCGCAGTGCAGGCCGAGCGTTACCTCGACAGCCTTGAAGGCTGTGCGAAGTTAATGGCGGGCAACCCTTTACTTGGTCGGCCCTGCGGCCGGATTCGCACCGGCCTGTATCGCTTTGAAACGGGTCGCCATGTCTTTTTCTATCGGCGTCAGGAAGACGGCATTTTCGTTTCGCGGATTCTGCACCAAAGTATGCTGCCGGAGGATCAGCTTTTCACGGATGTGCCCCCGGACGCGTGAGTGCTCGGATTGCCGAAGGGATAGGATGCCGCGCACTTCACTTATTTCATTCCCCAACCCCCGGCTCCGCAATCCTATATCCTAGTTCTCTGGGAGAACGAGAACGCCATTATGCCTCATCCTCAAATCAAGTTCGGCACTGACGGCTGGCGGGCCGTCATTGCCGACGATTTTACCTTCGCCAATGTCCGCATCGCCGCCGAAGCAATCGCCGCTTACGTTCATGCCAAGGAAGACCCCGCCAAGGGTATTTGCATCGGCTATGACACCCGCTTTGGGTCAAAGGCCTTTGCGCGCGCCTGCGCTGAGGTCGCCGCAGCCACCGGCATTCCGATCATGCTGGCCAATGATGTGACGCCTACACCGGCGCTCAGCTTCGGCGTGCGCGAGCGCAAGGCCGCCGGCGGCATCATGATCACCAGTTCGCACAACCCGGCGCAGTGGAACGGCGTCAAGTACAAGGCCTGGTACGGCGGCTCTGGCAAACCCTCGATTATCTCCGAGATTGAATCGTATCTTGGCCAGCCCGTTCCGCGGGCCGCGCAGCCTGCCACGATTGAGGAGGTCGATTTTCTGCCGACGTACCTCAAGGCCATCGAGAGCTTTACGAGCCTCGACAAGCTGGCTAAATCCGGGATGAAGTTCGCCATCGACTCGATGTACGGCGCCGGGGGTACCTTCATCTCCGATATCTTTACCCGCATCGGCGTGGCTCACGTGCAGATTCGCTCGAATCCCGATCCGCTTTTTGGCGGCATCCATCCCGAGCCGATCGAACCGCATATTCGCGCGCTGGGCGAGGCTGTGGTGGCCAACGGCTGCCAGGCCGGCCTGTGCACGGATGGCGACGCGGACCGCATCGGCGCCACCGACGAGCACGGAAACTTCGTCGATCCGCACAAGATTTACTCCGTCCTGCTCAGTTGGGTGCTCAAGCACCACAACGACTGGCCCGGCGCCGTTACCCGCGCCTTCAACACCACCAAAATGCTGGACCGCATCTGCCTGAAACACGGGCGCGAGCTGATCGAGCACGGCATCGGCTTCAAGTTTGTTTGCGACTACATGCTGGAGCGGGAGATTCTGATGGGCGGCGAGGAGTCGGGCGGAATCGGCTTCCAGCGTCACTTGCCGGAGCGCGACGGCCTGCTCAACGCGCTGCTGCTGGCCAATGTGATGGCTAAGGAAGGCAAGCCGCTGGGCGAGCTTGTCGCCGATCTGCAAGCCGAGTACGGCGAACACCAGTACGGCCGCATCGACCTGGCATTACCGGAAGACGTGAAAAACGGCGCAATCGCACGCGCCAGGGCGCTCAAGCCGGGCGACCCGGTCTTTGCCGGAATGCCGATCTATTGCCAGGAGACGCTCGACGGCGTCAAGTTCTATCTCGACAACTCCGAAGCTTGCTCCAAGCCGAAAGCCGCCGAGACCTGGCTGCTGCTGCGCGCCAGCGGCACCGAGCCGCTGATGCGCATCTACTGCGAGTCCTGCTCGAAGGAATCGGTCGCCAAGCTGCTGGAATCGGCGCGGACGTTTGCGCTGAGCGCTTGAGACCTGCACGGAATATTGGGACGAGGGAATAGCTGCGGTCTTTCGGCGTCATGAATCTTCAGCGGCCAGTGAGTAACAAAAGGCCCGCGTCCAGAAATGGATGCGGGCCTTTGTGGTGTTTCCGGTGAGCTTTCTGTCTACGTAGCCGGGACTTCGTTGGCCTTTGACTTGGGCATCTGGATGCGGTTGTGCTTCTTGTAATCGTCCAGGATGGTGCTCAGGAAGATGTTGAAGGCCTGCCCGCGGCGCTGGTCGAGAATCTGATCGCGGGACTGGTCGAAGTTCTTGGCGATTTCGTCGACGGTGGGCTCCTGCTTGTCTACCACCTTGGCCACCACGCCGGTGCGTCCCGCGCTGATGGGTCCGCTGATTTCGCCGGTCTTCATGTTGAACAATTGCGGGGCCACCTGGCCAACCTGGCCGAAGTCAGGCACCTGGCCGGTTTGACCAACCAACTCGCTGGATTTGAGAGACGCGCCCAGGTCCTTGGCTGCCTTGGCAAGATCATTCGTGGTCCGGGCCTTGGCGGCCAGTTCCGTAGTTTTCTGGGCGAGCAGGGAAGGCAGTTGCTCGTTGCGGTAGTCGTCGGCAACATTGCTCTTCCAACTGACAAAATCCGGGGCGTGAGCTGCTTCGACGCCCGTAACCTGGAAGATCGCGAAGCCTTCGCCAGTGGGCGCGAACTGCGGCGGGTCGCCCTGCTTGGATTCGAATGCTTTGGCCGTGATCTGAGAGGAGTCAGGCAGCGCTGAGATCACGCCCCGTACGCCCAGCGGCTGCGTGGTGGACACTTCCAAATGATGGGCAGCGGCGGTCTTCTGCAGGCCGTTCTTGATGGCTTCCGAGGTGAGCGTCTGGGCGTAGTTCTGTTCGGCAGCGGCTGCTTTTTGGCGGAACAGGGTGCCCTGGATAGTGGGCAGCACCTCGCTGAGCGATTGGGTGTGCGCCTCTTGCCGTTCTTCGACCTGAATGATGTGATAGCCGAAGGAGGTTTTCACGATCTTCGTTTCGCCGATCTTCTGCGTGAAGATGGCGTTGTCGAACTCCGGCACCATCATGCCGCGATGGGCAAAGCCCAATTCGCCGCCCTTGTCTTTGCTGCCGGGGTCGTCGGAGTTCTTCTTTGCTAAATCGGCAAAGTTCGCGCCGCCCTGGATCTGCTTGAGCAATCCGTCCGCTTTGGCCTTGGCCGCCGCATCGGTTTTTGGGTCGGCGTTGGGAGCCACCTTGATGAGGATGTGGCGCGAACGAGCCTGATCGGGAACCTGATACTCGGACGCGTGCGCCTTGAAGTATTGCTGAATCTCCTGCTGGCTGATCTGCGGAGCGCCGCCGGGCATCTGATCGGGAGTGAATGCAATGTAAGTGATTTTGCGCTGCTCCGGCACTGCCGTGGCATAGCGCGCGGCGTTCTTGGTGAAGAAGGCCTGCAGGTCGCTGTCCGAGGGGTTGATGGTCTTGCGCAGGTCGTCGGCCGAGATCACCGCGTAATCGAATTTGATCTTGATGTTTTCCGTGCGATAAGCGTCACGCACTTCCTTGTCGCTCACCACGACTCCGGCGGTAACCAGCGCCTGCAGCCGGCGAATAATAATCTGCTGCCTCAACTCCTGCTCAAATTCTGTTACGGACAAGTTGAACTGCTGGGCAATGAAGTTGGTGTAGCGATCTGTTCCAATAAACTGCCCGTTGGGGTAGAGGAACTCGCCAAACTGGCCTTGATGCAGGAATTGGCTCACGTCGTCGTCCGAGGCGTAGATGCCGAGCTTTGCGGCCTCATCAAGCAGAATCTGCTGCTGCACCAACTGCTGGCCAACCTGCCGCTCGATGATGCTGACGATCATCGGATTGTCAGCGTACTGCGGACCCCGGCGCATCAACTGCTGGCGCGCCATCTGGCTCACCCGCTGCTGGCTGATCGTATCTCCCGAGGAGAAGATGCGGTTGTACCAGTGCGGATAGACGGTGGCAAAAGTGTCCGTGGTGTTGGCGCCCATGCCGGTGAGGCCGGGAATCAAGTAGACCACCATGCCTACCGAAGCGGCGGCGATGATGACAACAAAAAGTGCCTTGACGACGCGATTATCTTGCTGCAGAAAACGGATCATGGCGGACTTGAACCTTCAACTCTCTACGCGCAGACGAACCTGACCCGCATACAGTGTGCAACGGCTGTTGGGCGTCGGCCTGAGGTGCGCAATTAGCCTGCAATTGTCGCTTGACGCGATTCTAACAATTATAGACGACAGGGAGCCTGACCTTCGCGCGCGCCAGAAACACGGCGGGCATCCCGTAAGCCGGGATGCCCGCATTTTCCGCGTCGATTATCGGAGTGTTACCAGTAGTAGTAGCCGCCCACCGCGAAGTAGGGCCGATAGTAAACCGGCGGATATGCGTAAGGATACGGCTGGCCATTGGGGTAATAGCCGCGCTGGTAAAGGTTAGGACCTCCCTGATAAAGCCCCTCCGCCAGACGGGCTGCCTCTTGCGCGCTGACCGGGTTGACCGTCAGCGGGGCAGCAAGGTGGAATTCCACCAACGCCTCGGCTGGAATCCAGACGCCCGGTCCGGGAGTCGCCGCTGAAGCGGCCGTGCCTGCGGCCAGACCCGCACCTGCACCAACTCCGCAGCCTATGGGGCCTCTCACTGCGCAGCCGATAATGGCGCCCATCATGGTGCCGCCGATCATGTTATTGGCGGAGCGAGCACCCTTGCCCGGTCCTCTGACCTTGAATTGGCCAGTGCTCAGCGGATAGCTCTGCCTGCCGAGTTCAAGCGAAGTGAGCGTGAGCGCCAGCACCGGCTTGCCGGTCAGAGCGCCTGCCTGCTGGACCTCGGTGACCACGCCATGAACGGTGGCGCCGCGCGGAATAGCCCGCATCCCGCCGACGGCCACAGTCTGAATCACCGTGAACTCGACCTTCTGACCGTCCTTGGCCCTTTTGCTGCCTACCGGCTCATTGGTGCGCAACCGAAGCAGGGTTCCGGGGGGAATGGTCACCGGGCCTGTGGGAGTTTGTAGCTGAGCCTGTCTTTGGGCCTGTATCTGGGCCTGGACCTCGGCGCGAATCTGATCACGTGTTACGGGCTGGTTGGCTCCGGGATTTGGGGTGCCAGCATTGCCCGGCTGGGGCTGGGCCATATCCTGATCTTCTTCGTTGCCTGTGTCCTCGGCAGCCTGCGGATTAACGACTTTGAGGTTGTTGTTCACCTTGGTCACGCCCGGCACCTGGCTGGCAATTGTCTCCGCCAGCTTGCGGTTGGAGTCGCTTGCAACCGTTCCGGAGAGCGTAACCTCGCTCTGCATGGTGGCCGCGGTAATCAATTCGCTCTTCAACGCCTGGGAGGCATCCAGGGCATGCACCACGTCCATTTCGATCTGGCCGTCTGCGCGGACTTCGGCCGCCGGGGGTGGGGCGGTAGCTGTCTCCTGGGCCAGCGCATTCACGCCGCACAGGACCACCAACCCGGCCCAAACCAGGGTCTGGGGGAAAACTCGCTTGAACATTGGCCGATTCATTGTTATGTATCTCCTGCGCCTGAAGTTTGCTCCCATTTTCACCCGATTAGACGGGAAATGGTGGGAGCCGTCATCGGATTGAACCCCGCCGCCGGGGAAAAGTTCCGCTCGCAGAGAGAGATTGCGAGAATGCGGCGGGATTTCCGGCTATTTCCCCCTTATGAAAGCGCCTCGTCGATGGCTGCGGCCAATGTCTTCAGGCCGGTTGCCACACCGGAGCCAAGATGAACCCGCAAGGCCCGGCGTCCGCGCGACTCCAGCACCGCCATGTCGCCGGCGGCCTGGGCGTCGATTACCACGCCAAAGCTCAACTTCTGGCCAGGAATCTCTACGTTCAGGGCGTGGTCGGCGGTGATCTGCAAAAACACGCCGGTGTTGGGACCGCCCTTGTAGTCCTGCCCGGTGGAGTGCAGGAAGCGCGGGCCGAAGCCCAGGCAGGTGGCCACGTGCTTAGCGTCACGCACTTTGTGGCGCAGGCCCTGAATCGCCGCCTCGTGCATGGGGAACATGGGCAGATAAGCCAGCGTGGCAAAGTAGTCGCCAGCATGAATCTGGTTCAAATGCGCGCGCAGATAGCCGGCCAGCGTTTGGGCTGGCGCGTCTTTTTTCAAAGTGGCGGCGTAAGCCTCGGTGGCGTAGAGCTTGAATTCCTGATCGTCCGCGAGGGTCACAAACACCGGTTCGCGCGCGGGCAGCTTGCCAGTTTGCTCGTATGCCGAAGTCAGGGCGCGAGTCTCGATCTTGGCCGACTCTACATCCGGCTGATTGAAGGGGTTGATGCCCATCACCGAGCCGGCCACGGCGGTAGCGACCTCCCAGGTGAAGAACTGCCCAAAGACTTCGTAAAGGTCTGCAATATCTATGGTTACGACCGGATGGCCTGCTGCTTCCAGAGCGGAAACCTTGGCGGCAAGGCTGGAATCCGTTCGGCTTTCGGCTGTGCCCACATAGCGGATGTAAACGAAGATGCGATCGTTGCCATAGGACTCGGGCGCGGCAATCGCTTCACGGTCCACGGGCGTAATGCCCAGGCCCTGCTTGCCGGTGGATTCGGCAACCAACTGCTCCATCCATGCGCCCAGATCGGAGATCTCCGGCGAGGTGAAAATGGTGAGCTTGTCGCGTCCGGCTCTGGCCGCTGTGCCGAGCGTCAGGCCCAACTCGACGGCTGGATTCTGGTCCGGGTCCAACTTGGCCGATGCGGTGGCTTTGGCTGCCTCGACCAGCAACTTCTCTACATTCAGGCCGGCCAGCGTGGCCGCCACTACTCCAAAGTTCGATAGCGCCGAGAAGCGCCCGCCGATGGTGGGGTCCCCGTAGAAGATATTCCGGAAGCCATCATCCTTGGCTACCTGCTCCATCTTCGAGCCTGGATCGGTAATGGCCATGAAATGGCTGCCAACGTTATCCGCGCCCACAGCTTCCTTCATCTCATTGAAAAAGAACTGCTTGAGAATGTTCGGCTCGAGCGTGGAGCCGGATTTGCTGGCCACAACCACCAGAGTATTGGCCAGGTTGACCTCGTTACGGACGGTCCAGACCTGCTCCGGATCGGTGGAATCGACGATGCGCAGCTCCGGAAAGCCCGGCTGCTGCCCAAAGGTGAGACTCAGCACCTCGGGGCAGAGGCTGGAGCCGCCCATGCCGAGCAGCAAAACCGTCAGGAAATCGGAGGTTTTTATCTCCGCGCCCAGCGAGGCAAAAGCCGCGAGGTCCTTCTGCTGCCGCTCGACGATGTCGATCCAGCCCATCCATCTCTCCTCGCCGTCGCGAGTCCACAGGGTGGGATCCTTTTGCCAGAACCGGGCAACTTTGTTGTTGACGGTCCAGTCGGCGGTGGCCTGGTCTACGGCGCCGCGAAGTTCATCGGGCAGTGCGAATCGGTAGCTCATCTTGTTCTTGATTGTGCATCAAAAATCCGGATTTTTGAACAGGCGATTGCAGAGGCGGAGAATTTGCAGCGAGAATCTCAGGCTTACCGGGAGGTTGCGGTAAGGTTGCGGCCCGGGACGGGCTTTTCGGAATGAACATTGAAAAGCCAGGGACGGCGCCAGGCTGCGGATGCCGTTTCAGGCGGGCCCGGCGAGCAATTGCCGAAGAAACCGGAGGACGAAGCGAGGGTTGTGCTTGAAGTAACGCATGGCCAGACGCCGCGGCTCCGTTGCAAAGCGGAATACCCATTCAAGCCCGCAGCGCCGCAACCATCGCGGAGCCCTGCGTTTGTTGCCGGCGATAAAGTCGAAGGCCGCTCCCACGGCGAACATAACCGCGGGAACCCGCCCCAGATGTTCAACAATCCAGCGCTCCTGCTTTGGGCAGCCGAGGCCGACGAAGAGCAGGCGCGTGCGGGACGAAGCAATCCGGTCAACGGCGGCCAGGTCTTCCTCGGGAGTAAGCGGCCGGAACGGCGGGCTTTCAACATAGGCTACGTCGAGATTCGGATGACGCAGACGAACCGCCGCGACCAGAGCATCCAGAGTGGCCTGGCTTGCGCCGTAGAAACCGACCGGCACGCCTGCCCGCTCTGCCGCGGCCAGCATGAGCGCCATAAAATCAGGTCCGCAGACCCGCTGGGCCTTGCGCGCCCCAAGCGCGTGGAGCGCCCATACCAGGGGCGCGCCATCGGGGTTCACAACATCGGCGCCGTTCAACTCGCGAAGGAACGCCGGATCGTCAGCCGCTTCCATAATCATGTGGACATTGGCAAAGCAGAGCGCGCGGGACTCTCGCTGTCCGGCCCAGGCAAGGCTGCGCTGGACCACTTCATCGTAGCTGCTGACGGCAACATTGACCCCGAGAACAGGCTGTGTGACAAAGGGATTCAGCGGCTCGGCGGTCGGGATCAAGGTTGGATTCTCCCGGTGAAATGGTATGCGCCCGAGTGCCGCGTCCCGCTTTACGCTGGCGCGGCACTCGGCTCTCAATGGAAATGCGACCGGCCGAAGTGGTAGACAGCGCCAACGGTAAAGCCCTGGGAGTCCAGCCGCCCGGCCGGCTTGGTGGCCTTGAAGAAATCGGGCCAGGATTGGTGTTCATAATCGGCCCGCACCCAGAGACGCGGAATCACCCTGTATTCTATGCCGCCGCCCTCGCCAAGAAAATTGCGGGAGTCATGGCCGCGCGGTCCGTGTTTCTCGCCGTAGTCAGTGTTTCCATATTCCGCAAGCAGCTTTGCGTAAGGGCGGAATCTAGGGAAGTGACTCCAGGAGTAAATCACGCCGCCCCCGGCAGTGTCCTGCCGCAGATTCGATTGTTTAGGGGACCTATGGCCGTAGTTGAGGTCGCGAGCTTCGACCTCTATTGCGACCCCCTGCAGGAACGACGGGACACTGGTGAGCTTGTAGTCGATCCACAGCGTGCCGCCGAGCAGGTGTTCATGCCCATAATCGGGGTTGTAACGGGAAAGACCGGCGCCGATGGCCCACGGTGATCCTGCTTCCGTTGCCGCCGGTACGGCTTGCGCAATAGCGGAGTAAGTTGAGCAAACAAACAACGCGGTGAAAGCGAGTCCAACGTACGGCCGCAATCCCATTCTGCCTATCCTTTCAGTCAATCAGCTTTTGCTACTTTATCTCAGCCGGCCAGCGGGGTGTAATGCGCATCAATTCAAGGCCGTCCAGATCTTCCACTACAAATTCCGGTGATGCGGCCGGGACTGCTGCCATGCTTCCCATGGGCAACTCGACGGTCTCGAAGGAGGACCCGGCAATTCTGGCCGTTCCGCTGGCTACAAACAGGTACTGAAGTCCAGATGACGGTTCATTTTCCGCGGCCAGGCTGGCGCTCGTCCTGCTGCCAGTTACGGTGATGCGCTCCACGCGAAAATATTCCCCGTCCATCAGGATGGTTCTGTCAGCCAGCACTCTGGGCGGAATCTTTCCCGCGCGGGTTACGAGCCGCGTGGCTTCCAGAGATTTCTGAATGTGCAGTTCGCGCCCCCGCCCGTAATCGTACATGCGGTAGGTCAGGTCACAATTCTGTTGCGTCTCCAGCAAAATCGCTCCCGGCAAGATGGCGTGAACCGTTCCGGCATCCACAAAAACCATCTCTCCGCGAGCCACATCGAGCAGGTTCAGGCTGCTTTCCAGCGTGCCCAACTCGATTCCAGCCTTGACGCCGTCCAGCGTGACGCCCGGCTTGAGCCCGAGGGCCACTTGCGCTCCCGGTTCGGCCTGCAGCACGTACCAGCACTCCGTTTTGCCGCGCGGATCGCCATACTTTTGCGCCATCGCGTCGTCCGGATGCACCTGGACGCTGAGTTTTTCTTTGGCAAAAATAACCTTGATCAGCAGCGGCGAAGCGCTGGGTCCGCCAGCCTGAATACTTGGCGCAGAGCTTCCGAGCAGGCTTTCCGGCGCTTCGGCAAAGAGTGCGCCCAGAGTCTGGCCGGCGTGCGCGCCTGTAGCCACGCTGCACTGGTCGCCGGTGAGCCAGGCCTCGCCGATGGGCACGCCATCCGCGACAACACGGTCATACCAGGGATGAAGATCGCGAAATCCCCACGGCCGCTCGGAATACCATGGCCCAATGCGAAACGGGGCCCAGGCGGATTGCACGGAAACTGCCATCAGGAATTTGCCTTTCTCGAGGAAAACAAGCCACTTGCCGAACAAGGCTGCGGCAATTTCACTTTATCAGAGAGCCAACCCATCACGCACAGGCTACTTCTCTGTCCGCCTGTCGCGATTCGGGCCTTGATGAATCTTCTCCAGGCCGCGTCAACGCTTGCCCATCCTCTCTGCAACGAATAACATAAGCGCATGTCAAAGCCCGTTTCCATCTGTGTGATCGGGTCCGGATATGTGGGACTCGTTGCAGCAGTCTGCTTTGCCGAACTCGGGCACCAGGTCACCTGCGTGGACAATGACGAAGCGAGGGTGAAGACCCTTTGCGGCGGCGGCGTGCCGATCTTCGAGCGCCATTTGCCCGAGCTTCTGGCCAAGCACCTCGGGCGCGGGGTCAGCTTTACCGCGGATCTAAGCGCGGCCGTGGAACAGTGCGAGGCTGTGTTCATTGCAGTGGGTACGCCGCAGGGTGATACCGGCGCGGCTGATCTCTCCTATGTAGAGGCCGTGGTCTCGCAGATTGCCCGCTCCATCAACGGCTACAAAGTCATCGTGGAAAAGAGCACAGTGCCGGTGTACACCAACGAGTGGATACGGCGCGTGCTGCATCGCAATGGCGTGGCGCAGGGCAGCTTCGATGTGGTCTCGAACCCCGAGTTCCTGCGTGAAGGCACGGCGGTGATCGACTTTCTGCATCCCGACCGCATCGTAGTGGGGGCTGACTCCGAGCGTGCCGCCGAAGTCTTGCGGCGCGTCTATGAGCCGCTCACCGGGGGCGGATATTACGCACAGCCAGACGCCTTGCAAGGGGCATGCTGCGCCGCTGTGCCAGCCAAATTGCTGGTAACTTCGGCGCAGAGCGCGGAGATCATCAAACATGCCTCCAACGCATTTCTGGCGCTGAAAATCTCTTTCATCAACGCCGTGGCCAACCTGGCCGAGACCGTGGATGCCGACATAGAGGACATCGCGGCGGGCATGGGCATGGATAGCCGCATCGGCTCCAGCTTTCTGCGCGCCGGGCTGGGCTATGGCGGGTCTTGCTTTCCAAAAGATGTGGCCGCCTTTCACTGGGTGGCGCAGCAGCAGGGCGTTGATTTTCAACTGCTCCAGGAGATTCAGAGGGTCAACGACACGCAGAGGGAAATCTTTTTCAACAAGGTGCGCGCCGCGTTGTGGACCCTGCGCGGCAAACGGCTGGCTGCACTGGGCCTGGCCTTCAAGGGCGATACTGACGACATTCGCGAGTCTCCCGCCATCGACGTGATCAAGAAGCTGCTGGAAGCAGGCGCCATCATCACGGCCTACGATCCCGCAGCCATGGAGCGCGCAAAGGAAGTGCTGCAGCCCAACGCGAAACTCAAGTTTGCCGCAGACCCCTATGAAGCGGCCAAAGACGCTGACGCGGTGTTGATTCTGACCGATTGGAAAGAGTTTGCGGAGCTTGATTTGGTACGCCTGAATCAGGCGGTTCGTTTCCCCATCGTGATTGACGGCCGCAACCTTTACAAGCCGCAGAAGATGATGGATCACGGATTCACCTATGTGAGCGTGGGCCGGCCGGCAAGCTATCAGGCGCAGCAAGGCAAACCACGCAAGCCCTTAGTCTAAGAGATTGAGGGGCTGAGCTTATTGTGATTTGTGGAGGCGGAGTTAGTTTCGCTAACACGCGCGAAGCGCGGCTAACACCGCTAACTCCGCTAACCCATTGTTGAAGATACTTTTTGGAGCATAGACTGTTGACCATGCGCGTACTTGTTGCCGGCGCGGCCGGATTTCTTGGTTCTCACCTCACTGACCGCCTGCTGGGCGAAGGCCACACCGTCATCGGCGTTGATAACTTCTGCACCGGCAATCGCGAAAACCTGGCTCACCTCGACCATGAAGCGCGTTTCTGCTTCGAGGAGCGGGATATCTGCGTGCCGTTCGACGTGGGGCCGGTAGATTACGTTTTCAACTTTGCCTCTCCGGCCAGCCCGCCGGAGTATCTCCGATTGGGAATTGAAACCCTGCGCGTCGGCTCGGTAGGCGTCACAAACACCTTGGAAATCGCAGCCCGCCATGGCGCCGGCTATCTGCACTCTTCCACCTCGGAGTGTTATGGCGATCCGCTGGAGCATCCGCAGCGGGAGAGTTACTGGGGCCACGTGAATCCGGTCGGTCCCCGCTCGGTTTACGACGAGGCCAAGCGCTTTGCCGAGGCGATGATCATGGCTTATCACCGCTCACGCGGCGTCAATACTCACCTGGCCCGCATCTTCAACACCTACGGGCCCCGCCTGCATCCCAGCGACGGACGCGTGATCTCAAACTTCATCATGCAGGCACTGCGCGGCGATCCGCTGACCATTTACGGCGACGGCAACCAGACGCGCAGCTTCTGTTATGTGGATGACCTGATAGAAGGCATCCTGCGCCTCTCACGCTCGGACGAGCACCTGCCGGTGAACATCGGCAACCCCGGCGAGTTCACCATTCTGGAGTGCGCTAAGGCAGTGCTCGAAGTTACCGGCTCAAAGAGCGAACTGCGCTTTGAAGCCTTGCCGGTGGATGACCCTACGCGCCGCTGCCCTGACATCACCAAGGCCCGCGCCTTGCTCGGTTGGGAGCCGCAGATCACGCTCAAAGAGGGGCTGCGCAAGTCGCTGGCGTTTTTCCAGGACAAGGCCGCTGCCGCGGAATAATGTGATGTCTTCCTCGGCAATCCCTGGAAATTGATCAATAGCACGGCGAAATGATTTTCCGCGCGAGCCGCTCGCTTTGCTACTCTTTCCCTATCATGAAGCGCACGTGTTTTCTGCTCCTGACAGCCATTGTCCTTCTCGCATCCAGCCTGCCCATCGCCGCACAGAAGTTTCTGCCCAAGACAATTCAGTTCAAGGGCGCGCCGGAGTATTCCGACGAGGAACTGATGGCTGCCGCGGGGCTGAAAAAGGGCACGGTCCTGGCCTATACCGACATGAAGGACCACTCGCAAAAGCTGATGGACACAGGCGTTTTCGAGAGCCTTGCTTTCAGCTTCGACGGGGCGGACCTTGTTTATAAGCTTGTTCCGCACGCCGATCTCTATCCGATTCGCCTGAAGAATCTTCCGCTCACGCCGGGCAAGGAACTGGACGAGACGCTGCACGACCGCTTTCCGCTTTACCACGGCAAAGTACCGGGCGAGAACGGGCTGCTCGAAGGTGTGCGCGGCGCTCTGGAAGAAATGCTCGCGGCCAAGGGCATAAAAGCTACCGTCATGGCCACACCCTACGCCGACGAAATGCTGTACAAGGTGACCGCGATGAGTTTTTCCATCAAAGCGCCGCCTGTGAGGGTGGGCGAGATTCATTTGGAAGGTGTCTCCGCAGAGCAGCAGGCCAAAGTCAAACATTTAATGGATCGTATCGTGAAGACCGATTACGACACGGAAAATACGGCGGGCAACCTCGAACGCGCATTTGCTTCTTTCTATGTCGATGAAGGCTATGCCGCCGTCAAGGTTCACGCCGAGCGGTCCGGTAACCCCGTTGCTGGCGGCGAGACCATTGAAGTCCCCTTTAACGTGACCATCGAGGAAGGGCGGCATTACACGCTAGGCTCCATCATTTTGCCATCTGGCGCGCCGCTGACCGCGGCGGATATCAACAATGCTGCCGGAGCCGTCTCGTATAAGTCTGGGAATTTGTCTGAGACGTTGTCCGTCAAGGAAGGACTCACTCTTCGAACAGCTGTGTCTTTTCTTATGGGACAGTACAAATCCAAAGGCTATATGGACTGCGTTGTCACGCCGCATCCTCAGTACGACGAAGCTGCCGGCATCGTGAATTACACCCTGGAGGTTCGGCCGGGCCCGGTTTATACCATGGGCAAGCTGACGATTGAGAACACCGCGGACGATCTTCGCGCCGCGATGCTGGCTGCATGGAAGCTGCCCGCCAGCGCGGTCTTCGATGAAAGCGCACTGCGCTCCTACTTCGGCAAGCAAGACCCCCGTTCCGCGCTGGGACAAACCTTTTCGAGCGCCAGCTGCATATACAAGCTGACCAGAGACAATGATGCTCACACTGTAGATGTTTCGCTGCGCCTGGAAAAGAAGCACTGACGCCAGCTATCCTCGTTTTCATGGCCAACTCGCTGATCTTCGACCACATGTTTCAGATGCCGCTTCCCATCCTGGAGAAGCTGCTCCGCCCCGTGATTGTTTACCTGGTGCTGGTGCTGCTGCTGCGCGTCTTCGGCAAGCGGGAACTGGCCCAGCTCAACCCCTTTGACCTGGTGGTGCTGCTCTCGCTCTCGAATACCGTGCAGAACGCCATCATCGGCGACGACAACTCGGTGGGCGGCGGCATCATAGGTGCGTGCAGCCTGCTGGCCATCAACTGGTTGGTGGTGCGCGTGCTCTTCCGCTCCAAGCGGCTTACCCGCGCCTTCGAGGGCCGCGCCGCTGTGCTGGTGCGTAACGGCCAGGTCGACCAAAAGGCGTTGGCGCGCGAATCGCTTACCCGCGAGGAGCTGTTGGAGGTGATCCATCGCCAGGGGTTTGAAGACGTTCACCAAGTGCGCAGTTGTGAACTGGAGCCCAATGGCACTTTCTATGTGGAAGCCTTTGACCCCTCGGTCGCCGACAAGCGCCACGCCGAATTGCTGGCGCTGCTCGACGGGCTCAGCCGCGAGGTTGCGGCACTACGCGCGCAGCCGGCGAGTGAATGAAAAGCGCTACTCCCACTCGATCGTGCCGGGTGGCTTCGACGTAATGTCGTAGACCACGCGGTTGATGCCGCGCACCTCGTTGACGATGCGGCTGCTGATGCGCTTGAGCACCTCGTAGGGCAGCGGCGTCCAGTCGGCGGTCATGCCGTCTTCAGAATGCACGGCGCGCACTGCGGCGGTGTAGGCGTAGGTTCGCTGGTCGCCCATTACGCCTACGCTCATCACAGGAAGCAGAACGGCAAAGCTCTGCCAGATGGACGAATAGAGCCCAGCGGCCTTGATTTCGGCGACGACAATCTCATCGGCTTCCTGCAGCAGCGCCACGCGCTCTGGCGTCACTTCGCCGAGGATGCGGACGGCCAGGCCAGGACCGGGAAACGGCTGGCGGCCCAGAATTTCTTCAGGCATTTGAAGGTCGCGGCCGATGCGCCGGACTTCATCTTTGAAGAGGTCGCGCAGAGGCTCGATCAGCTTGAGCTTCATTCCCAGCGGCAGGCCGCCCACGTTGTGGTGGCTCTTGATGGTCTGGCTGGGGCCTTTGACGCTCGACGACTCGATCACGTCTGGATAAAGCGTGCCCTGCACCAGCCATTCAACCCCGCCGGTTTCTTTCGCAATGCGCGCGGCTTCGTCGTCGAAGACGGCGATGAATTCGGCGCCGATGCGTTTTCTCTTGGTCTCCGGATCGGTGATTCCCGCCAGTTGCTTCAGGAAGCGTTCGCCGGCATCCACTGCGACGACCTTCAGGCCAAGATTGTCGCGCATATTTTTTTGGACGCTGATGAATTCATTTTTGCGCAGAACGCCGTTGTTGACGAAGATACAGGTGAGTTGCGCGCCGATGGCCCGGTGCACCAGCATCGCCGCGACAGATGAATCGACGCCGCCGGAGAGCCCGCAGATGACGTGCCCCTTGCCGACTTTTTCGCGGATGGCTGCGACCGTGGTCTCGATGAAGTGCGCCGGGGTCCAGTCGCCCGCCGCGCCGCAGATTTGGAAGACAAAATTTTTGATGATCTGCGCGCCGAGCGGCGTGTGATGCACCTCGGGGTGGAATTGCACGGCCCAGATGCGGCGCTGCGGGTTGGCGATGCCGGCCAGGGCGTTGGCGCTGACGGCGATGCGGTGAAAGCCGGCGGGCAGCTCGAGCGCCTCGTCGCCGTGGCTCATCCATACCTGGAGCGTTGGCGGCAAGCCGGCAAAGAGCGGCGTCGCGCTGTCTTCGATGCTGACTTCGGCGTGGCCATATTCGCGCTTGGTGCCGGGGCGCACCTTGCCGCCGAGGTGATGCACGATGAAATGCAGCCCGTAACAGATGCCCAGCACCGGCACGCCGAGTTCGAGCAGCTTGGGGTCGGCCGCGGGCGCGTCCGCATCATAGACCGACGACGGGCCGCCAGAGAGGATGAGGCCGAGCGGATGGAGCGCTTTGATTTCAGCGAGGGGTGCGGTGCAAGGCAGCACGACGGAGAAGACATTCTGTTCGCGAATGCGCCGCGCTATCAGTTGCGTGTATTGCGAACCGAAGTCGAGGATGACAATTGTTTGGGTGGCCACGAGTTCAGTGTGGCAGGGCGCGAGCGGGATGTAAAGCCGGTTCTTAATGATAGCGAAAATGAGCTATCATTGAGTTGAGTTTGAGGTGGATAATAATGGTCAGCACAAAGACAAGCAGGAAACGTAAGGCAACAGAAAGGGCCGTCATGCCTCCAGCACGCATAAGCGCGAGTGAGTCAGCGCTGACTCTTGCACTCCGCAAGGTTGACATGAAGGGTGCGGTACAGGCTGCGATCGCCTTTGCCAAGGATATGTTCCCTCAAGCGAAGGACATTCGGCTTGAAGAAGTTGAAGCGAGGTCGGGCGGCTGGTCCGTAGTTATTTCTTTTGTATCCGGAGAACCTGGGACCTTAGCTCAAGTTATGGGCGGAGGAGCACCTCGACTTTTCAAGACTATAGCCATTGATTCTGCGAGTGGTAAGGCACAGTCTTTGAAGGTCTGGAAGCAATGAGTTCTCATCAAGAACTTCTGATCGATAAATATAAGGCCAAGGGCATACTGATCGATGCAAATCTAGCGCTTCTTTATCTGGTTGGCAGATATGATCCGCGGCTGATTGGTGATGGAAAATATAATAAACTCTCGAAGTACAATACGGACGACTATGAATTGTTACTGAGATTGAAGAAAGTATTCAAGAAGGCTGTGACCACGCCCCATGTTCTGACAGAGGTGAGTAATCTCACAAACGATCTGCCGGAAAAAACGAAGTCTGCGTGCTTGAAGAAGTTCTATGAGACCTTCGTTGGGATTGACGAGCTCCCCATATCGAGCATGGACGCGGCTCAGAGACCGGAATTCCATTTTCTCGGTCTGACCGACAGCGCTCTTGCACATGTCTCCGGCCGATTTCTGATTGTCACCGACGATGCACGGCTCGTCCAAAAAATGAGCGAGTCCGGGTTGGAATCTCTCAACTTCAGCCACTTACGCGGGCATCTCCTGTCCGCGTAAATTAAGGCGAAACAGCCATTCCTCAATCATTGTAATAGCAGATAGCGAGCTTGGTGAAACTCAATGCCGTCAGAGGTGACACGGTCGACGGAGCAGGGATAATCTGCAAAGCGGGATTGGGGAATTGCGGGTTACGAGTTGGATCTCAGGCTTCCAGTTGAAGCGGCAGATGCAATAGAATCCGCCTAAGCCAGATCCCCCAGCTGGTTTCCGCAACAAGACAATTTATCGAACCCAAGGAGCAAACTCATGCGCGCAGCCGTTGTGAGCGCCTTTGATGAGCCACCTAAATATGCCAACTTTGACGACCCCGTCGCGGCAGAAGGGGAGCTTGCGGTGACGGTTACCGCCGCTGGTCTTCACCCCATTGTGAAGGCTCTCGCGAACGGCACGCACTACGGCAGCACGGGCGAGCTTCCGTTTGTGCCCGGTGTGGACGGCGCGGGGTGCCTGGAGGACGACACACGCGTGTTTTTCGGCGCTGCACGCAGCCCTTTTGGGACTTTTGCCGAGCGCACGCTGGCGGCGAGTTGGATGTGCATTCCACTACCCGAAGGGCTGGATGACGCGACGGCGGCGGGGATTGCCAATCCTGCCATGTCTTCGTGGGTTGCGCTGAAGGCGCGCGCGGAGTTTGTCTCCGGGGAGAACGTGCTCATTCTCGGCGCAACCGGCGTGGCCGGACAGCTTGCGGTGCAGATCGCAAAGAGGCTGGGAGCGCGGCGCGTGATTGCCGCCGGACGCAGTCCGCAGGCGTTGGAAAAGCTGAAGGCGCTGGGTGCGGATGCGGTTATCCCGCTCGACCAGGAGCACGATCCGCTGGTGGCCGCGTTCAAGAGCGAGATTGCGGAGGCGGGCGTGGATGTGGTGCTGGATTATTTGTGGGGTCACCCGGCGGAGTGCGCGCTGGAGGCCATTTCGCAGAAGGGACTGCGGAAGGCTTCGCCTCGGGTGCGGTACGTGCAGATTGGTTCGAGCGCCGGCGGGACAATCAGCTTGGCGGCGGCGGCTCTGCGCAGTTCTGGGCTGGAGTTGCTGGGCAGCGGCTTTGGCAGCGCCTCGCTGATTCAGATTCGGGCAGCAGTCGAGGAGTTTTTCAAGATGGCAGCTCGGGAGCCGTTTCAGTTCAGCGCGAAGACGGCTCCGCTTAGCGAGATTGAATCTTTGTGGAACAGCCCGGAGCAGGGCACGCGGCTGGTGTTTCAGCCGTGAATGCAAATTAGCCGTTGTTGCCGGGGCTAAAGCCCGCCGTGAATTATGTTGGCTCTATGCGTGGGTTGAAACCCACGCCTCCCTCCGGATCGAATTTTTCCGCAACCTGTAAGCTCGTACCCTCCAGAACGACCCATTACCGGAGAAGTCAGGTGTACATCACTCTCGGCCCGCCGTGATAGGCTGCTAAGCGATGGCAACCTGTGTGAATTGGCTGCCCCAAAACTCGATTCCGGCTGCAATTCTGGACGCGCCCCCGATGCTTTCTCCGCGTCAAAGGATCAGGCCGGTTAACC
>Ga0302320_10003216_pt1 | contig 38149 bp, 28 predicted proteins | sample Bog_T0_3_FD_202130 | JGI IMG/M metagenome (GOLD analysis project Ga0302320, IMG submission 202130) | Peat permafrost microbial communities from Stordalen Mire near Abisko, Sweden - Bog_T0_3 | ecosystem: Environmental > Terrestrial > Soil > Wetlands > Peat | place: Sweden: Abisko, Stordalen Mire... | reverse complement strand
TCCGATCCACTCCCCCTGTGGATCAACTTCTACTTCCGGCTCGCTTCGCGGAAGTCCCTATTCTGGTTCACTTCGGATTTTCAAATGCGATTGCCCTGGCTTGGGTGGGCGCCTGTAGAGCGTCGAGAGGTTACACCATCGCAGGCGCGGCTGATGGGGCGGATGGCCGATGCTTCCCACTCTATCCCAGGACCGGGGGCACCCTCATCGTGCTTTCGATTGGCCACCGGGAGGGAGGCCGCCCGTCAGTTGAGCCTGGCGCCGTGGGACTTGGCTATCATTGAAGAGCAGTAGCCGATGAGGCTTTCCACACCGGCTGCGCGAACTCCCCCGGAGGTCAAAAGTTCAATGAGCACTGAATCCGAGGCGCCCAAGCCTGCCGGCGATCGCGTGGTTCGTACCCGGCTTTCAGGGTACGACCTGCTGCAGAATTCCCGGCTCAACAAGGGCACGGCCTTCACTGAAGAAGAACGCGACGAGTTCGGCCTCCATGGCCTGCTGCCGCCGCACGTGGGAACTCTCGAAGACCAGCGGGAACGCCGCAAGATCGCGCTCGATCATCGCGATACCATGTTCGGCAAGTACAACCTCATGCGCGATCTGCAAGACAACGATGAAACGCTCTTCTACTCCTTCATCGCCAACAACATTGAGGAACTGCTACCCATCGTGTACACGCCCACGGTGGGCGAGGGTTGCCAGCGCTTCAGCGAGATCTGGCGCAAGCCCCGCGGCCTCTTCATCAGCTATCCCAACCGCCACCGCATCGACCAGATTCTCGCTGACTCCCGCTATGACGATGTGCGCTGCATCGTGGTCTCCGACGGCGAACGCATCCTCGGCCTCGGCGATCAGGGCGCCGGCGGCATGGGCATTCCCATCGGCAAAATGGCTCTGTACACCGCGCTGGCCGGCATTCCCCCGGAGCACTGCCTGCCCGTGCTGCTCGATGTCGGAACGGACAATGAAGCCCTGCTCAACGATCCAATCTACATCGGCTGGCAGCACAACCGCGTCCGCGGCCACGATTACGACGGATTCGTCGAGACTTTTGTTCGCGCCGTCGAGCGCCGCTGGCCCAACATCCTGCTGCAATGGGAAGACTTTGCCGGGGACAATGCCGCGCGCCTGCTGGAACGCTACCGCGACCGGCTCTGCACCTTCAACGACGACATCCAGGGCACCGCGGCCATTACCACCGCAACCCTGCTGGCCGCGGTCAACGCCACCGGCGCTCCGCTCAGCAAGCAAACCATCGCCATGTATGGCACAGGCGCGGCCGGCGCAGGCATTGCCAACCTGCTGCTCACCGCCATGCAGGAAGAAGGACTCAGCCTTGAGCAGGCTCGCAAGCGGCTTTATGTCTTCAACCGCTACGGGCTCGTCATTGAGGGCGGCCAGGGCATCCGAGAGGGCCAGCGTCCCTTTGCCCGCTCGCGCGCCGATGTGGAAGGTTGGCAGCTTTCCGGAGCGGAAGACATCTCTCTGCTCGATGTGGTGCGCAACGCCAAAGTCACTGTGTTGGCAGGTGTCTCTGCCCAGGCCGGCGCTTTTACTGAAGAGATTGTGCGCGAAATGGCTCGCCACACCGAGCGGCCCATCATCTTTCCGCTCTCCAATCCCACCAGCAAATCGGAGGCCACGCCCGCCGATTTGCTCAAGTGGACCGAAGGCCGCGCCATCGTGGGCACCGGCAGCCCCTTTGCGCCGGTCGAGGTCAACGGCAAACTCGTCCGCATTGCCCAGGTCAACAACTCCTACATTTTTCCCGGTCTGGCGCTCGGCATCCTGGTTTCGCGGGCCCGGCGCGTCACGGACGGTATGATGATGGCGGCCACCAAAACGCTGGCCCGGCTCTCGCCTGCGCGGGAAGACAGCACGTTGCCGCTTCTGCCTCCGGTTGCCGACTCGCGCAAGGTAGGCCTGCTGGTCGCCGAAGCCGTTGGCGCGCAAGCCATCGCGGAGGGCGTGGCCGGCGTGGAAAGTGTGGACGCCCTGAAGCAGGAACTCCGCGCCTACGTGTGGGAACCGGTCTACCTGCCCTATGAGCGAACCGACTGACCGGATCGACTGACTCCCGCCGCTGCAAGCGGTCCATTCCGGCTTGCTGGCAGAATTCAATGTTCAAGGAAAACGCGTTTCATCGAGGGGGATTCATGAAGGACTCACAGTGCCGCACCGGGCTCCGGATTTCGGCAATCGCATTTCTATTTGTTTTTTTGCCTGGCGGTCTCCGGCTTCTCGCAGCGGAGGCATGAGGCGCCCAAACCTACCGGGCCGTGGATGAATACCACCCTCTCGCCCGACGAGCGCGCCGACCTGGTGCTGAAGGAGATGACGCTCGACGAGAAGGTAGCCCTGCTCCATGGCGTCGGCATGCCGACCGAAGATCCGTTGACGCCGGAGAACGCGCCCTCCAACCGCGGCGTCGGCTATGCGGTGGGCGTGCCGCGCCTCGGCATTCCCGGCATCGATATGAGCGATGCGGCCTATGGCGTCCGCTCCAGCCAGGCCAACGGCCGCTACTCCACGGCCCTGCCCGCCAACGTGGCCGCGGCGGCAAGCTGGGACCCCGATGCGGCCTACGAATATGGCGCGCTGATTGGCCGCGAGCTGCGCGCGCAGGGCTACAACATGTCCCTGGGCGGCGGCGTCGATATTACGCGCGAGCCGCGCAACGGCCGCACCTTTGAATATCTTGGCGAAGATCCCATCCTCGCCGGCACACTCGTCGCCCGCCTCATTCAAGGCACGCAGTCCGCGCACGTCATCGGCGACATCAAGCACTACGCCTTCAACGACCAGGAGAGCGGCCGCAACTCCGTCAACATCAGTGTTGGCAACCGCGCGGCGCGCGAATCCGACCTGCTGGCCTTCGAGATTGGCGTCACTGAGGGCCACCCGGCCGCGGTCATGTGCTCCTATAACCGCGTCAATGGCGACTATGCCTGCGAAAATAAATACCTGCTCACCGACGTCCTCAAGAAGGACTGGAAGTTTCCCGGGTTCGTTCTTTCCGACTGGGGCGGCACGCACTCGACTGAAAAGGCCTCCGCCGCGGGCCTCGATAACGAGGAGCCGGGCCGTCACTTTTTTGAGGATAAGTACAAGGCAGCGGTTCAGGCGGGAACCATTTCGCAGGCCGAGCTGGACGAGCACGTCCATCGCATTCTGCGCTCCATGTTCGCCGCCGGAGTCATCGATTATCCCCGCGAGCGCAGTGTCATCGACCCCTGGGCCGGCCTTGAAGTTGCCCGCAAGATCGAGGAGGGCGGCATTGTCCTGCTCAAGAACCGGAAGGCCGCTCTCCCGCTCGATGCCGCGCGGCTGCATACCATTGCCGTCATCGGCTCGCACGCGGACGTGGGCATGATCTCCGGCGGCGGCTCGGCGCAGGTCGATCCTCCGGGAGGCAACGCCATCGCTCCTCCCGGCAAGGGCGCCACCCATTGGCAAGAAGAAATCTGGTTTCCCACTTCGCCCCTCAAGGCCATCCAGGCTCGCGCGCCCAGCGCCAAGGTGAAGTATGAATCCGGCGACGATCCCGCGGCTGCGGCGGCATTGGCCAAAAGCGCCGATGTGGCTATCGTCTTCGCCTATGTGTGGGAGAGCGAAGGCATGGACTTGCCCAGCCTTTCGCTGTCCCACAATCAGGACGCGCTCATTGCCGCCGTGGCCGCGGCCAATCCCCACACCACCGTGGTGCTTGAGACAGGCAGTCCCGTCACCATGCCCTGGGTTGACGCCCCGGCGGCCATCGTCGAGGCGTGGTTCGCCGGCAGCGATGGCGCAAACGCGCTGGGCAACATCCTGTTTGGGTCGGTGAATCCCAGCGGCAAGCTGCCCAACACCTTCCCGAAGAGCGAGGCGGACCTGCCGCATCCGACCGTGACCCAGCCGCCCCCGGCTTCGCGCCACTTTGACGGGGCAGTCACTCCCGACGATCGGGCCAAGGGGCTGCCGGCCTTCCCGGTGGCTTACGACGAAGGCGTCAAGGTCGGCTACAAGTGGTATGACGCGGAGAAGAAGCCGGTCCTGTTCCCCTTCGGCTTTGGCCTCTCGTATACCACCTACAGTTAGTCCGGACTCAGCGTCACCATGGGTGAAAAACTCAAGGTGAGTTTCACCCTGGCCAACTCCGGCGCGCGCGCGGGAGCGGAGATTGCCGAAGTCTATGCGGCTCTCCCTGCCGCCGCGCAAGAACCTCCCAAACGCCTTGTCGGCTGGAGCAAAGTCTGGCTCGAACCCGGAGAGAAAAAGAACGTAACCGTCGAGGTCGATCCCAAGTACCTGTCCATCTTCGACGACCAGAAAGATGGCTGGACGCTCGTTCCCGGTGACTACGTCATTCTCGTCGGCGGCTCGTCGCAGGACCTTCCGCTGAAAGTCGGGATCAACCTGAAGTAGCCGTCAACTGCGGGGAAGTCGCAACAGAGCGCGGGAGATGCCAAGCCATCTCCCGCGTTTTTTCCTTTACCGGCTGACCTTCAGCACCCACGCCGGCTGCTGGCGCAACTCTTCCGGCAAATCGGGAAGCTCAACCGCCGTCCCGCCTGCGCCCGTTTTGAAATTCACTTCAATCCCCGACCCCAGCAGCGCCACCGATTTCACGCCCGCAACATCCTTTAGCAGAAGTCTCCCGCTCTGCCAGCGCGGCAAAATCGCAAACAGGTCATTCCCCTTGGTCGTAAAGAACGCCTCAATCGCCGCTTTGCCCGCCTCGGGTTTTGCTGCCAGCTTGGCCACATCGTAGGCCGTCTCGAACTCCGCGTTGTAATTGGTCTTCGGCTGTTCGCCTTCGCTCCATTGCCGCGTCTGCTTCCACGGCTTTGTCCCGTAAATCGCATCTCCGTTGATCTTCAGCCAGCTCCCAATCTGCGTCAGCCGCTCCTGCATGATCACCGGAATCGTGCCGTCTGCCTTGGGCCCGATGTCGAGCAGCAGATTCCCGCCGCGGCTCACAATGTCCACCAGCATCGTCACCAGTTCGCGCCCGGTGTGGTAGTCCTCCAGCCGCTCGGCGCGGTTGTAGCCGTAGCTGAAGCCCATGCCCCGGCTCTCTTCCCACGCGTGGTCCATGCCGCTCATCCCCGGCGTGTACTCGGTGGTCCAGTAGCCGCCGTGCTTGTGGCGCGTGTCGCTGCCCCAGCGGTCGTTGATCGCCACCTCGTCCTTCACCGGCGAGTCGTTCAGCAGCCACGCCACCAGCTCCGGACTCCGCCATTGCGCAGAAGTCAGATCCCACTCCCCGTCCGTGAAGATAATCGACGGCTTGTAGCGCGTGACCACGTCCTTGAATTGCGGAAACATATGCTCGCTCACGTAGCGCGGCTTGTCCGTGAGCCACAGCGGGTTATACCACTCGTAAAGCGAATAGTAGAGACCCATGCGCAGGCCTTTGCGGCGCACCGCGTCGCTCAAGTCGCCGAGCAGGTCGCGCTTGGGCCCCTCCTCGACCGCGTTCCACGGCCTGCCCCACGTCGCCGAGGCCTCCTTGCTGGGCCACAGCGCAAACCCCTCGTGATGCTTCGAGGTCAGCACCACATACTTCGCGCCCGAACGCAGAAAAAGGTCGGCCCACTGGTCCGGGTCAAACAGCTCTGCCTTGAACTGCGGCGCGAAGTTCTGGTAGGGATACGCGGCACCATACCGCCCCTGGTGATACGCCCACGTGCCCGTCTCCACCCCATTGGCCTTGGGATTGTCCCGGCCCTCCATCATCTGGTGCCAGTACCACTCCGCGTAAGCCAGCTTGCCCGGAATCACCGGCGCGTAAGCCGGCACCGAGTAAACGCCCCAGTGAATGAAGATGCCGAACTTCGCGTCGGAAAACCACGCCGGCGTCGGCCGCTTGTCGATCGAGTCCCAGGTTGGCTGATAGGTTTGTGCGCCGAGGCCGCGCGCCAAACCAAGCAGCAAGAAACAGGCGGCAGCGACAAAGGCAACGCCGCGCCGCGGACGGGTCCTGCCCGCGGCGCGCAGAGCGGCCACGCAGGCATCATTGGCGGTTGAACAATCGGTAGCGGCTGCAAACACAGGAGGCACCATAGCTCTTCTCCAGGGGGCAAGATGGGTGAACTGATTCTCGCCTCGCATAGTATCATGGCGGCATCGGTTGCAGGCGCTGCCTGCCTCGCCGCGTTCCACAAGCCGCGCGCAACCCGCTCCCATGCTGTTAGACTTCTCTGCGGACAGGAATGCCCCTGCGGCCGCGCCGGTAAGCCTCGCGCCTCACTCGCGGCCCACCAAGACGCAGCAGGACCATGCAAAGCGACCCCTGCTTTTAGAGAACCAAAAGGAGACCCCGTGCGCAACCCAAGTAACTTCCGCTTCCTCTTCTCAGCCCTCATCGGTCTGGCCGTCCTCACGCTCACCCTCGGCGCCCGCGCGGAGGCTGCCCCCGACGGCGCCACGCCGCCTCCGCCTCATGCCAAGCAGATTCATCTCAAGCACGTGCTGGTCATTGGCCAGACCAAGGGCTTTGAGCACGACTCCATCTCCTCGGCCATGGCTGCCATCTTTAACATGGGCAAGCAGACCGGCCTCTGGGATACCGAGATGCGCACCGACACCAAGCTGATCACCAAGAAAGATCTCCAGGCCAACGCGAAGAATCTGAACTATTTTGACGTGCTCGTCTTTGCCAGCACCACCGGCGAGCTTGACCTGGACGACAGCCAGAAGGCGGACATGCTCTCCTTCATTCACGACGACGGCAAGGGCTTTGTGGGCATCCACGCCGCCATGGACACCAATTACAACTGGCCGGAGTACGGCGAGATGATCGGCGGCTGGTTCGACCAGCATCCCTGGATGACCTTCAACGCCCCCATCGTCAACGAAGACCCGAGCTTTCCCGCCGTGCGCCACCTGCCCGCAGCGTTTGTGAAGTACGACGAGATCTATCAGCCCAAGGCCTGGTCGCGCGACAAGGTCAATGTGCTGCTCAGCCTCGATCCCACCAAGCTCGACTACGAAAACAACCCGCGCATCCATCGCACCGATCACGATTTCGCCGTGGCCTGGAGCAAGATGTACGGCAAGGGCCGCGTGTTCTACTCCACGCTGGGCCACACCGAGGATTCCTGGGACGATCCCGACGTGCGCACCATGTACTTTGAAGCCGTCAAGTGGGCCTTGCGCATGACCGACGGAAGCACCGCCTCGCACCCGCGTCCCGCCGCTCACTAACTCGTCGTCCCGCACGCACCACCTTGATCGCAGACGCACGCGGCCCCTGCGCCAACTACGTCGGCCGCCATCCTTGCCACGCTCTCGCGCAAGGATGGCGGCCCGAAGCGCGCCTCGGCCGCGTGTAAGATACAGGAAACATCTCAAGGGGTCACCCATCGATGCGAATTTGTCGGCGACCCGGGCCGCGCCTTCACCTCCTCTGCTCGGCAATGATCGCGTCCTGCTGTGCCGTCGCGCTGGCGCAGGTTCCCGATGGCGCAGCTCCCCAAACCGGCCCACCCCCAGCAACAGCTCCTTCTTCAAGCAGCGCCCCCCAAAACGATCCTGCCCTGGTGCGCACCACCGCCGCGGTCCTCCACAATCCCTGCAAAGGCCCGCACGTCGATATCGAAAAACTCAACCAACTCGGCTCTGACACCAGCTTTCCGCCCTATGCCGACACCATCACCGGGGCCGACAATCCGCTGCGCAAGCGGATGCTCTGCGGCGACTGGACCTACCGCATCTTTGACCCGCCCAGCTTCACCGTCAACGTGCTGCAAGACTGGGTTCCCAAATCGCAGCAGGTCTTCATCGGCCAGCGGCCGACGTGGTCTACAGGACCATCGCTCGGCCTCATTGCCGACCTCGCCAGCATCCACCTTCCCGGATGGCAGTTCACCGCAACCGGCATCTATGGCCATGCCAGTTGGTTCTGGTCCTTCGCCAACACCTTGAAGATGGCGCAGCTTGTTCTCTACAAGCCGTTCCTCTATGACCGCTTCTCCATCAAGTTCGGCTACCAGGACAACGACTCCGAGTTTGTCGGCACATCCGTCGGCGGCAGCATGTCCTCTGGCTCGCAGGGTGTCTACGCGGTGCTGCCCTATGAAGTGGGCCTCTCGTACATGCCGCTCACCTCGCCCACTCTGATCGCGCGGGCGCAGCCCGTGGGCGACTTCTACTTGAAGGCCGGCGTACAGCGCTCCATGAGCCCCAGCGGCGAAGTCACCGAGCTGGCGCGCGACGCCGCCGGTTTCCGTTTCGCTCCCAAAGGCGATGGGCTTCTGAAGGTCTTTGAAGGTGGCTACAACCGGGCCTCGCGCCAGGATGCGCACGAGTTCTGGGTCCGCGGCGGCTACTTCAACAACAGCACTCCCTATCCCAACCTCAAAACCGGCACAAAAACCGCGGGCAACAACTGCGAGTTTCTCCTCGTCGACCGGCAACTGCATATGGGCGATCCGGACCATCCCAATCACGGCCTCTACCTTGGCGCATCGGCCATCGCCGTGCCGCCGCAGATGAACGCCTATGCCCGCTACTACGAGTTGCGGATGTACCAGATTGCGCCCTTTGGCCGCCATCCCAGCGACCTCGTCTCGGTCGTTTCCTCTTACTCCAACTACAGCCCGTATTTCACCAAGGCCGACCTCGCCGCCGGCAAAACCGCGGCCACCCACGCCGCCACGTTAACCGGCAGCTACTCCATGCGCGTGCACGCCGGAACGTACATCGTCACCGGCCTCAGCTACGACTCGCGCCCGGCCGTCACGCCGCGCCTTCCTGCGGCGCTCACCGTCACCACCAGCGCCGGGCTGTTCTTTTGAGACCCATCGACGCAGGCAGGCCGAAGCCCGAGTTGGATGCGAAATCAATCCGCGTGGCTCAAAAGTTCCTGCCGCCGAAAAGATCACGCCCCCTCCGGCGGCACCTGCTCCAGCAGCCGTTTCCACGTCTTCTGGTTCCTGCGAAAGCCCTTCTTCAAATCCTCCAGAATGCGCTCAAAATCGGAGTTGGTCTTCAGGTTGTTCCACGCCGGGTTCTTCTCGAACCACGGATAGTTCTCGTTGCCTAGATAAATCGCCCGCCGCAGCCAGTGCAGCGCTTCGCTCGAGTCGCCTTCCACCGCAAAGTACGTCGCCAGCCGGTAAGCCATCTCGTTGTCGGCTTCGGCGGCGGCCAGCGTGTCGTCCTTCAGCAGGGCGGCAGCGCGGTCCCGCTCGCCAGCCTGCACATAGCACAGCGCCAGCGTGGGCACGGCGATGCGCATCGACGCATCGTCGCGAATCACGCCCTCCAGAATCTCGATCGCCGCGCTCACGTTGCCCTGCCTCATCTGCTGATAGCCGGCCGAGGTGCGCAGCAGCGGATGCCGCGGCTCCAAGGCCAGTCCCTTGGCCAACTCGTTGCCTGCCAGCTCAATCTGATTGCGATAGTGGTAAACCCGCGCGCGGTGGTTATAGAGGATGGGCGCGTTGCCCGGATTGAGCCGCAGCGCGCGGCTGAACTCCTCAAGAGACTCGGCATACATCCCGTCTCCGCGCAGCGCCAGGCCGGCCACCATGTGTACGTTCCAGTCGTTGGCCGCGCCGGCCAGCAGCGCGGCAATCCCGTGACGGGCTGACTCCTTCTCGCCGCGCGACAGCAGCATGTAGATCCGGTAAAGGTTGGCTTCGATCGAGGCCGGATCGAGCTTGAGTGCCTCGTCGAATGCGCGGCGCGCGTGCATCACGTGAATCTGCCCGCCAAAGCCGTGGCGCGCATATTGCAGCTCCGCAATGCCCAGGCCCGTCCAGCCGGCCGCGAAGCCAGGGTCCTTCACGGTCACGCCGGTGAACAGCGCGTGCGCGCGATCCAGGTCGGCGCGCGAGCCGGTGCGCACCATGAACGAGCTGAGCAGCGCGCGGGCCTGCAGATACTCCTCGCTCACCGGGGCCGGAAGCGATGCATCGCGGGGGCCGGAGCCTGCCCCGGAGCGCGTCGCGTTCATTCGGTCTCCCGCGCTCAATCCGTGCAACGCCGCAAACACCTCGTTCGAGATCTCTGTCTGCACGGCAACAAGGTCCAGCGATGAGATGCGAATGGCGCCGCCGGAGCGCACGCTTTGCGAGGCCACCTCGAGCAGTTGCCAATTCAGGTCGAAGCCTTCGTCCGAGCGCAGAAAATTTCCCGCCAGCACCAGCGAGACCAGCAGCTTCTGGCCGACAGCAAGCGGATCCATCTGGGCCATGGGCGCCTGCATCAGCGTGCTCGAGGGCCGCACCACCAGCCCCGGAATCCGCGCCAACCGCGCGGCAATGGCGTCTGCCAGCGCAAAGCCGTAGAGCGGCGCAACCTCGGTCGCGCCCAGGTTGCTGAACGGCAGCACCACCAGGGAGTCCTGCGTCGTTCGATCGGCTGCCGACTCGCGAAACCGCTCCGCCAGCATCGACAAAAATCCAGTGGTCCGCTTCTCAGCCTCCGCGGCCGTGGTCGGCAGGTTCGCGGCCGCCTCGCCCGGAATCACGCCGGTCTCAATCCGCAGCGCCTTCATGATCGTCTTCAGCGCCTCGCGCACTTCGGCCGCCGAGGCGTAGCGCGCCCCCGGATTCTTTTCCAGGCACCCGGCGATCACGCCTTTCAGCTCCGTCGAGATCTCGGGAACCATCTCGCTCAGATCCCCGGCCTCTTGAAATTGGATGGCGCGGATGGCCTGGAAGTCCTCGGCGTCGGGCCGGACAAACGGGTGTCGCCCGGCTGCCAACTCGTAGAGAATCACTCCCAGCGCCCACACGTCCGACTGCGCGCTCGATTGGCCGGTGACAAACTGCTCCGGCGCCATGTAGCGAATGGTCCCGCCGCGCGCCGTGGAAGCATCCAGCGCCGGCCCATCCCTTGCCGTTGCCGGCTTGGACGGGTCGAAGTGCGCGTCCTCAGGCCGAAGACGCCGCGCCAGGCCGAAGTCCAGAATCTTCACCAGCCCGCCATCGGTCAGCATCACGTTCTGCGGCTTCAGGTCGCGGTGGAAGATGCCCAGCGCGTGCGCCGCATGCAGGCCGTCGGCAATCTGGATACCCACCGAGAGCACCAGTTGCAGGCTGGCCGGTCCGCGCGCAATCAACTGGTCCAGCGACTGCCCCGGCACGTACTGCATGGCGATGAAGCCCTCGTCGCCGTTCTCGCCCACTTCGTAGATGGCGCAAACGTTGGGGTGTTCGATAGCCGAGGCCAGCCGCGCCTCGCGTAGCACCGTCGAGCGCAACTGCTCGGCCGAAAGCAGGCCCGTGCGCAGAATCTTCAACACCACCGGCCGCTGCAGCAGCAGGTCGTTGGCCAGGTACACCACCCCGCTCCCACCGGAGCCCAGCCGGCGAAGAATCTCATAATGCTCGATCGTCTTGCGCTTGGTCACTGGCTTCCAGTGTAACGGCCCTCGTATCAGGAACGTCTAACAGAAAAGCACTCATGCATAACATTCCCGGATTGAATTGCTTCTATGACTGCCGCGCGGCGCCCTTGCAACTCCGGTCCGCCGGTAGACCCGGCGGCGCAACCCGGCACATCCGCATTTGCGGAGATATCTTGCCGAAATCTGTTACCTTCGTACTGAGAATGAACTGCTTGCGCAGAGCAATGAATGGGATGGTGCAAGTCTCGGCCGGCGGCCTGATCGCCTGCGCGCTCGTCCTCGCGGCCTGGCCGCTGGCAGCGCAGCAAGCCACGCCCCAGCCACCCGTGCCCGAGCCTCAGGAACCGGGCTCCGGCGCCCAGCTCCGCACCGGGACCAGCAGCGGTCTCGATGCCGATCTCCGCCTCCAGAATCTCCTCGCCGACCACCAGTTCTCTCTGCTCGAGTCGCAGTTGGACCAGTTGCCGTCCCAGCAGGCGCAGCTCTACCGCGGCCTCCTGGCCAACCGCTCCAACGACCTGAAGAAATCCATCGAATTGCTTGAGCCTTTGCTTGACCAGGTCACAGCCAGCGGCAACCTGGGCCAGGAGAAGCTGCTGCGCAAGGCGCTGGCCGAGGACTATCTCCGCTCCGGCGACTGGACCCGCGCCGCCAATGCCTATCAGGCGCTCGACACCCGCCTCCAGAGCCACCTGAGCCCCGACGAATCCGACGAGATTGAAATGCCGCTCAAGCTCTTGCCGCTGGCGGCCGGCAATCCGCCCATGACCGTCGAGCCCTGTGACCCGTTCCGCCTCCAGGTCACCCGCAATCCCCTCGGCCTCACCGACATTCCCGTCTATGTCGATGCCCGCCCGCACACCTGGATGCTGGACCCCACCGCCCCCTTCAACCTGATCTCGCGCTCGCTGGCCAAGGAGGCCGGCCTCAAGGTCTCCCTGGTGTCAACCACCATCCGTACCCTCACCGGCAAGCCCATTGAAATGTTTGTCGCCCTCATTCCCCGCTTCACCGTCGGCGGAAGGCTCACCCTGCGCAACATGACCGCCTTTGTCTACGACGATGCCGACTACTACTTTCCCAAAACCAAATACCAGGTCGAGGGCGTGCTCGGCTATCCCGCGCTGGCCGCGCTGGGCAGTCTGACCGTTACCTCCAACGCCACCGTCGAAGTCAGGCCCACACAACAGATTCTGCCCGCCGAAAAAGACGACCTGCTCACCCACGGCGCGCGGTTCTTTCTCGATGGAGACCAGGTGATCGTCGCCCTCGGGAAACCCGGTGGCTCCGCCGATGAGGCCGCGGCGCTGAATCCCGGTGACGAACGCATGTTTGTGGTGGATGCGGCCGGCCAGCAAACCTACCTAACCGCGCGCTATTACGACGAGCACAGCGGCGATTTCGCCAACCAGAAGATGGAGTTGTTTACCCTTCCGGGCGCGCAGTTCCTCGCTTCGCAACCGGCCTACCTTGCGGAAACCGTTCCGCTCACCGTCGGCGCCACAACCGTCGACGTGCATTACATTCCGGTCCTCACCCAGCCGCTGGGCAAGGCCGCGCTCGACGATGTCTACGGCGTATTGGGCGTGGATGTGCTGGACCAGTTGAAGAGCTATACCTTCGACTACCGCACCATGCGCTTCGCGGTCACGCAGGAATAGCCACAAGCACCAACAGCGCGGCCAGCAGAATCCCCACAGCCAGCGTCTCCGGCCGCTTCCACCAGGCCACCCGCGCCCACTCCGGCCTGGGCGTGAGCCAGTGAACCAGCCCCGCCAGTTCCGTCTCCGGCCTCGCCTCCGTGCAAACACTCACCGTAACCGTGACCAGCAAATTGGCGCACAAGGCAAACACCACCGTCCAGAAGGCCTGCGCCAGTTTGCCCGGATACGTGTGGAGTACTCCGATCCAGCCGCCGTGCAGGCCGGCGCGCGCCGCATCGCATAGCGTGAGCCCGTGGTGCAGCAGGGCCGCGCCGGTACCGGCAATCAGCCCCGCGAAGGCTCCGTGGCCGGTCGCCCGCTTCCAGAACATGCCCAGCAGGAACGTCGCCAACACCGGCGCATTCACCAGCGCGAAAATCAGCAGCAGCGCGCCCATCAGGTTGTTAAAGCGGAAAGCCGCGTAGGCCGTTGCCACCGACAGCGCCATGCCGCTCACGGCAGTCCATCGTCCCGCCTTCAGCAGATGCCCGTCATCGGCGTCTTGGCGCATGTGTGCCTGATAAAGATCGCCGGTAAACACCGCGCTGAAAGCGGTCACGCCGGCGGCGATGCCGCTCATCAAGGCAGCCAGCAATGCCGTCAGTCCCAGCCCAAGCAGGCCGCTGGGCAAAACACGCAGCAGCAGGTTGGGCGTGGCCATCGCATAATCCAGCAGCGGATGGCCGTCCGGGTCCGTCATCGGTCTGCCGGTGGCCGGGTCGGTCCGTGCCGGAACCAGGCCCTGCCCCAGTTCCGCCTCAGGCCGCGCCACGGTGGTCTCGTGCACGATCGCGCCGTTCTCTTCGCGGATCACGGTCGTCGTACGCGGCGTCGGCAGGCTGATGGCCACCAGACCGGGCACAATCAACAGCACGGCAACCAGCAACCGAGGAACAGCGGCAAGCATCGGTGTCCGCCGCGCTGCCTCCATCGTCTTCGCGGCCATTGCGATCTGGAGAATCCGGAAGTCGGTGCACCAGGTTCCGGCGCCGAGCACGATGCCCAGCAGCAGCCCAATGGCCGCCAGATGCGCCGCGCTGTGCGAGCTGTTTGCCGTCGGGTGCAACGCGGCCGTCGCCATCAGCCCGCTCCACCCGCCTGTCTGCTTCAGCCCCATCAGCACCACCGGCAGCAAGCCCGCGACCAGCACAACGAACTGCAACACCTGGTTGTAAACCGCGCCCCTTAGCCCGCCCAGGAGAATGTAGCCCAGCACCACCACCGCCGGCACGGCCACTGAAAAAACAAAGATCCCCTTCAGCGGCCAGTCCATCGCGCGAAACAGCCCGTCGAAGATGTGCAACGCCTGAATGATCCTGGCCATCAGCGCCAACGAAATGCCGGTGCCGAAGATCGCCGTCACGGCAAACAGGCCGGCGTTCAGCGTGCGCGTCTTTTCGTCGAACCGCAGCCCCAGAAACTCCGGCGTCGTGCGCGCCTTTGACCCGTAGTAGAGTGGCATCATGAAGAGGCCGGCAAAAAGCATCGCCGGCACGGCGCCGAGGCTGAACCAGCTTGCCGCCGCAAGGCCGTACCGCGCCCCGGCCGCGCCCAGGCCCATCACCTCCTGCGCGCCCAGGCTCGCGCTCGCAAAGGCCAGCCCGCAGACCCACGCCGGCAACTCCCTGCCGGCCGCGAAAAACTCCTTGCTCGTCTTTACGCGGCCAATCAGCACGTAGCCGATGCCCAGAACCACGGCGAAATAAACCAGCGTAATCAGGCAGTCTGTCGAAGTCAGATTCAACGGGGAGCGGCTCCTTGCCGCGGTTGCAGCCTCTACCACTCTATCGACCGCCTCCGCGCCCAGTCCAGCTATCCTAGGGAGCCTCTGATCAGGTCGACGTTTGAAAGGGCACAGCTTTACAGCTTGCGGAAAAACTCAACTCCGGCACGAAATGCGAAAGGGCACGACCATAGCGGTTCTCCAGTTGGTGTAGAGGGAGCCACAGGCGCTGAGTGGCTTTTTCCTCAAGGAAAAGCCACCTTGGACAATGTTAGTGACTTCACGTGAACTGGAGAACCGCTCTGAACAGCTTGCGGAAAAGCTCAATTCGGAGGGGGCTTTGTGTCAGGGCGCGACTTCAGTCGTGCCGCAAGCGTCGCAATATCAACGCGGGCATTAGCCCCTGCTAAGGTTTTTTCCATCGTTCCGCTCCGATTCAGACCTTTTTCCGCAAGCTGTTTAGCCGTGCCGTAAGCACAATAAAATCAACAGGGCTTTAGTACTACAGTTGTAGATAGAAATCGGCAGCTGCGAGCCTCATTTCCGATAGTGGCGGCGCAAGGCGTGGAATCGATGTTTTCTTCGCCATTGGGACCAGTAAAGAAGATGCTCAACGCCGTGCCATCCGCGCCACAGAAGGTGAGTGAGCAGGGGGCGCAGTTCGGGTACGCTGAGCGGCACCTGTCCGCCTGGAGTTTTTTCTCCCCGTGCGCGCAGAATGACCGGCACCGCATGGGCCAGCATCGCCAGAGTGATGTGCCGGTACCAGCCTTGCCAGTGGCGGACTTCGTCATGATCCAGCCCGCACTCGCCTTTGGCAGCCTGGAAGGCTTGCTCGATCTGCCAGCGTTGTCCAGCCACACGTACAAGGGTTTCCAGCCCGGCCCTGCGCGTGGGCGCGTAAAACCAGTAGTAGGCATGCTCGGGCTGTTCTTCGATGCTGCGCCGCACCAGCAGGCCGTGGCTCCAACCATCCTCTTCCCAGCCTCGGATCAGAGTCCACTCGTACAGCCGCTCGCCTTTGCTGCCCGTCCCTGCGGAAATGCGTTTCCAGGCCAGATTCGGTAAGCTCTGTGCAATCGCATCCACGCGGCGCCGCTCGTGATCGGCGGCCCATTCTTCAGGAAGATACAACTGGCGATCCACCAACGCCGCACCCTTGTCACTGGCGTAGCAGAGAAACACGCCAACCTGAATGTTCTCGATGCGTCCCGCCGTGCCGGTGTACTGGCCCTTGACTCCAACCGAATGCTCGCCTCTTTTTAGAAAGCCCGCCTCACCGCGATCAGCACAGCATCCGGACTACTCAACTCTTCCAGCACGTAATCGCGAAGCTGATCCCGAGCAGCGTCTGCATCCCAACGAGCCCGGTCCAACAGATGTTGTACGCGATAAGGGGCCGCCTCGCCCATCCACTCGGCCAATTGCCAGCCGTTCTTCCGCGCACAGCGGCTCAACAAACCCTGAAGGTAGGCGAGACTACGCTCCCGTGCTCCAGAGCGCGCAAACAACCCCGCCATGCGATCATGCGACCGCAACAACGCACGCTCCCAACCCGATCATCGCTTCTCCATCGACAACCCCGGAGAACCGCAGCCAAGAGCAAGTTCAGATTATCGCTATCTACAACTGTAGTATTAGCCCCTGAGGATTCTGCCGATCTTATCGCCAGGGACAAACCCATGGGCTACCGCGCGCATCCGTGGGCAGACACATCAAGGGCGTCCGCCGTGGCGGACGCCCTTGATGGTTGGCCGTTGATGGATGAGCTAGCTGGTGGTGTGGACTGCACCGGAGTTTTTCTCCTCGAGGGCAGCCTGAGCCGCTGCCAACCGCGCCGTCAGAAGACGGAAGGGCGAGCAGGAGACGTAGTTGAGTCCGATCTTGTGGCAGAACTTGACGGACTCGGGATCGCCGCCGTGCTCGCCGCAGATGCCCACCTTGAGGGTAGGCCGGGTGTTGCGTCCCTTGGCCGTGGCCATCTTGACGAGCTGGCCTACGCCGGCCTGATCGAGAGTGGCAAAGGGATCGTGTTTGAAGATGCCGTACTTGAGATAGGCCGGCAGGAAGTTGTTGATGTCGTCGCGGGAGATGCCGTACGTGGTCTGGGTCAGGTCGTTGGTGCCGAAGCTGAAGAACTCAGCTTCTTCGGCGATCTGATCGGCGGTGAGAGCGGCGCGCGGGAGTTCGATCATGGTGCCCACCATGTAATCGACCTTGATGCCCTTCTCTTCGAAGACCTGTTCGGCAACGCGGCGGATGATGGTGGCCTGGTTGCGCATTTCCTCGATGGAGCCGACGAGCGGGACCATGATTTCGAGGTGCGGATCGCCGCCCTTGTTCTTGACGATGACCGCGGCTTCAATGATGGCGCGGACCTGCATTTCAGTGATCTCGGGGAAGGCGATGCCGAGGCGGCAGCCGCGCAGGCCGAGCATGGGGTTCTGCTCGTGGAGCTCTTCGACCCGCGCCAGAAGGGGACGCAGTTCCTTGAGCTTTGGCGAGCGGGGCTTGGTGTCCTGGAGGTGCTGGATTTCGACGAGCAGATCTTCGCGCTTGGGCAGGAACTCGTGCAGCGGAGGATCGAGCAGGCGGATGGTGACGGGGAGCGACTCCATGGACTTGAAGAGGCCGGCGAAATCGGCGCGCTGCATGGGCAGGAGCTTCTTGAGTGCGGCGCGACGGGTTTTTTCGTCCTGTGCCAAGATCATGGTGCGCATGTGTTCGATACGGTCTTCGGCAAAGAACATATGCTCGGTGCGGCAGAGGCCGATGCCTTCGGCGCCGAAGAGGCGAGCGTTCTTTGCGTCGCGAGGGATGTCGGCGTTGGCGCGGATGCGGAGACGGCGGACCGGGTCAACCCAGCTCATGAACTTGACCAGATCGGGATCGTCGGGCTGCGCATCGAGGGTCTTGAGCTTGCCTTCGATGACGCGGCCGGTGGTGCCGTCGAGCGAAATCCAATCGCCGTGCTTGAAGACCTTGCCCTTGACGCGGAGTTCCTTCTTGGCTTCGTCGACCTTGAGGTCGCCGGCGCCGGCCACGCAGCACTTGCCCATGCCGCGGGTGACGACAGCGGCGTGGGAGGTCATGCCGCCGCGCGAGGTGAGGATACCGGCGGCAACTTCCATGCCGGCGATATCTTCAGGAGTGGTTTCACCGCGGACCAGGATGATGGTCTTGAAGGTGCCGGCGGCGTGGGCCTTGACGGCGTCTTCGGCGGTGAACACGATTTGTCCTACAGCCGCGCCGGGCGAAGCCGGGAGGCCGGTGGCCAGGACTTCAATCTTCTCGCCCTTCTCCACCAGGCGGGGAACGAGGAAGTCATAGAGCTGGTTGGGCTCAACGCGGAAGATGGCTTCTTCCTGGGTGATGAGGCCTTCGCGGACCATGTCAATGGCGACGCGGACAGCGGCCAGGCCGGTGCGCTTGCCGTTGCGGGTCTGCAGCATGTAGAGCTTGCCATCCTGGATGGTGAACTCGAAGTCCTGCATATCGCGATAGTGCTTTTCAAGCTTTCCGGTGATGGAGCGGAGCTGCTCATAGACGATGGGCATGGCGCGCTCAAGCTCGCTGATGGGCAGCGGCGTGCGGACGCCGGAGACGACGTCTTCGCCCTGGGCGTTCATGAGGTACTCGCCGAAGAAGGCGTGCTCGCCGGTGGCGGGGTTGCGGGTGAAGCCGACGCCGGTGCCGGAGCTTTCGCCGAGGTTGCCGTAGACCATGGCCTGGACGTTGACGGCGGTGCCCAGCCAGTCATCGATGTGATTGATGCGGCGATAGGTCTTGGCGCGATCGTTCTGCCAACTGCGGAACACGGCGTCGCGGGCCTGGACGAGTTGATCGAGCGGGGCCTGCGGGAAGTCCTTGCCGGTCTCCTGCTTCACGAGCTTCTTGTACTCGACGATGATCTTCTGGAGAGCATCGGGCTGGAGCTCGTAATCGAACTTGACCTTTTCCTTTGCCTTGATGCCGTCGAAGATGTGCTCGAATTTCTTCTTGGGCACATCGAGGACGACGTCGCCGAACATCTGGATGAGGCGGCGATAGGAGTCATAGGCAAAGCGGGGGTTGCCGGAGAGCTTGGCGAGGGACTCGACGGCCTTGTCATTGAGGCCGAGGTTGAGGATGGTGTCCATCATGCCGGGCATGGAGAACTTTGCGCCGGAACGAACGGAGACCAGCAGCGGGTTTTCGCCGAGGCCGAGCTTCTGCCCTTGCAGCTTTTCGAGCCGCTCGAGGGCGGCATACATTTCCTTGTTGATGGCCGGACTGAGCTTGCCGCGCATGTATTCGCGACAGGCTTCGGTCTGGATGGTGAATCCGGGGGGCACGGGCAAACCGGCGTTGGTCATTTCAGCGAGGCCAGCGCCTTTTCCGCCGAGGACATCCTTCATGCGACCGTTTCCGTCCGCCTTGCCGCCGCCGAAGAAGTAGACATATTGGGTTGTTGTTGAGGCCGCTTTTTCAGCAGCCGCCTGATCCATTACGCCCTGCGTCATGGGTTAAAGCCTCCATATGCAAGATTCCGTAGCGCGGTACCTAGAAGAGGATACTGGCAGAGGGTCTCAGCGGGCCAATGGGAAGAGATTTACAGGCTGAGCGCGTGCGAGTCATCCAGACAGAGTACTGCGTTACGGCATTGACATGTCGTTAGTACGAATATCGCTCCAAGGATAGAGTTGCCTGTGCCCAACATCACAGACGATTCAAATGGGAATGGAATTCGGTGTCGGCCTATGGCGCGTCCAGTCGTATTGCGGGACGCAAGGGAAGAGACTGACGGATTTTTTCAAGAATCGCGGAGATTTTCAGGCGGCGGGCCGATCGGCGCAAGGTCTGCACTGCGAATTTATCACCATATTATGAGATAACAGGATCCGGTCCAGACCGACCAGGGCGAGGATTTCTGCCACGCGCGGGGAGGCATTGACGACGCTGAACGAGCGGCCTGCATCACGCGCGCAGCCGTAGAGGGAGATGAGCGCGGCGATGCCAGCGGCGTCCATGCGCTGGACGTGACCGAGGTCGAGCGAGACGTTATGGCGGCGCACCAAGGGCGCCAGACGCTCCAGCAGTGCGTGGTCCTGTCCCCGGACCAGTTCGCTCAGCTTCCCGGTCTCAATGTAGATTGCGTCGTTTGTCTGGGTGAATGTGCTCGTCATGGATCAACCTCCAGCGGTGTGGCCCATTTCTCAGGGCTGCGCCGGCTTGCTCTTGCCGATGCGCCTTACGCTCGATTGAGTGCACGCAAGCGGCCAAAACCGCGCTCAGGGAATATGCTGAAACCACAAGGGATACAAGCGCGACCCCCTTGGTTGTTGCGAACGGGGGTGTTCGTTCTCGAGTCCGGCGTCCGCAATTGAACGCTCGATAGGTAGGTACGCAAAGGAGCGCATCATCAGTTCCGTGATTCCTCAAGATCCGATTGGCAGCTCCGGTTCCGCACCCGGCCTGAGCCGGGGGCAGGCGCGCGGCTTGGCGCTGGAGGCGGGGTTTAGCGAAGCTGGGCTGGTGGCGTTGCCCCACGCCAACGAAGCACGGGATGCGGCGCGGTTTGAGGCATGGGTGGAAGCGGGCCGCGCGGGGACCATGCGCTACCTGGAGCGGAAGGATGACAACGGAAAGCTGGTGAGGGCACAGGTGTCGGCCCCCTTCCCCTGGGCGCGCTCGGCGGTGGTGTGTTTTGCGAATTACAACTGTGCGGAGGCGCGCTCGACAGAGCCGGCCGCGGCGGAGACGGGATGGATTGCGCGGTATGTGTGGTCGAGCCGCGTGGATGCCAAGGGAGAACGCCGGCCGAGCGACTACCACAAGGTGCTGCTGAAGCGGCTGAAGGCGCTGGAAGCCAGACTGCACGAGGTGGCGGGGGAGTTTGAAGCGCGGGCCTATGTGGATACGGGGCCGGTCGTGGAGCGGGCGCTGGCCACGGCGGCGGGGGTGGGCTGGACGGGGAAAAACACCTGCCTGATTCATCCGAAGCTGGGTTCGTTTGGTTTTTTGGCGGTGCTGCTGACTTCGCTGGAGGTGACCGATCTCGTTCCGGCGGCGATTCCGGACCGGTGCGGAAGTTGCACGCGGTGCCTGGAGGCTTGCCCGACGGGGGCGCTGGTTGCGCCTTACGAGATGGATGCGAGGAAATGCATTTCGTATCTGACCATCGAGCATCGGGGGCCGGTTTCTGCCGGGTTGATGGAAGGGATGGGACGGCAGGTGTTTGGGTGCGACATCTGCCAGGATGTGTGCCCGTGGAATTGGAAGTCTTTGCTTGGGCTGGATGCGGAGATGGAGACGCGGGCGGAGCTGGTGAATCCTTCGCTGGAGTGGCTGGCGGCGATGGATTTGGCGGAGTTCGAGCGGACGTTTAATGGGTCGCCGGTGCGGCGGGCTGGGTTCGAGGGGCTGCGGCGGAATGTGGCGATTGCGATGGGGAATAGCGGGGTGCGGCGGTTTGCGGCAAGGCTGGAGGAGTGGGCCGAGGCTGCGGATGAGGGTCTGCGCGAGGCGGCACGGTGGGCGCTGGAGAGGCAGAACAATAGGAACGAGGAATAATGATAGCTAACTTTGTGCGGAGCTTTGTCTACGGGTGTAAGCTGGTTCGAAGTCAGGTATTAGCGTCTGGAGGGTATTTCCAGTAGGTAGTGGACGCCGCCTGATAATCGGTCGCAGGGCCTAGTCAGCTCTGGGAGTTCGACTCTCCTGCCCTCCGCTGTCCTATGATCGGCAGGTTCTCGAGGCTTCGCCGCCTCGACTTTGGATCCGCTGCTTCAGTAGAGTTGCTGCGGCTGCAAGTTCTTTATATGCATCACATCAGTGAATTTCAGCGGCTGTTATGCTTGACAAATGGCACCCAGTTGTATTAGGTTGTGGTTGTATCAGGCGGCGCCCAGTATCAACTGGGTTGTAATATCTTCGCGAAGAGGCTCTGGGTTGACTCCCCGGAGCCTTTTTGCTTTGACAAGAACCAAGCCAATCATTGTTCGGAATGGTCAGTTCTACGCCCCACCTTCGGTGGAGACCGTCTCGCCATGCCCGTCGTACACTGGAGGGGCTCGAACAGGATTTTCCCAATGAAGAAACTGGCAGTTGTTCTCTCGGTCGCGGTGACACTCGGCTTGATGGTCTGGGGCTTTTACCAGGCTATTTACGTTGCGCCCACGGACGCAATGCAGGGCGAGATCTTCCGCATCATCTTTTATCACGTGCCTTCGGCGAGCGTGGCTTTTCTGTTTTTTGCCGTGTCGCTGGCGGGATCGATTGGCTACCTGTCGTTTCGGCGCAACCGGCCGGAGTGGGCGCAGAGGGCGGACGCCTGGGCGTTGGCCGGCGCCGAGGTGGGGGTGGTTTTCTGCACGGTGGTGCTGACGACCGGGCCGCTTTGGGGCCGGCGGGCTTGGGGCATCTGGTGGACGTGGGACGCACGGCTGACGACGACGCTGGTGTTGTGGCTGATTTATGTGAGCTACCTGCTGCTGCGGCGGTTTGCCGCCGGGCCGCAGGTGCAGACGCTGGCCGCGGTACTGGGCATCTTTGGCGCGCTGGACGTGCCGATTGTGTATATGTCGAACCGCTGGTGGCGGACGCAGCATCCGGCGCCGGTGTTTGGCGGCGGGGAGGGTTCCGGCATGGATGCGTCGATGGTGCATCCGTTCCTGTGGAACATGCTGGCGTGGTTCGCCTGGGGTGTGCTGATTCTGGCGCTGCGCTACCGTGTGGAACGGCAGAGCCAAGAGAATGCCGGGCGTGAGGCGCAGGCGGCGCTGAACGCGGAGATCTGAGCTGTACCGGAACGTCCATCCGAAACGAGGAGAAAAATGGATCAAAGAGCTGTTCTGGACCACGAATTTGTCGTTGCGGCCTACGTTGTGACCTGGACGATTCAACTGGGCTACCTGGCCTGGCTGGGGTTGAAATGGCGGGCGCAGAAGCGGGACGCGGCGCGGGCCACCGGCAGTCGGGGGTAAGGCAGCGGCAGCGCAGTAAGGCATTTGACATCAATAGTTTGAAGAAGAGCAGGCCGCACTGAGCGCGTGGCCTGCTTTTTGTTTGATTGCGCGACAACGGACTTTATACCACGAAGGTGGGAAGGGTATAGCACGAGCATCCCGCGGGGCGATCCCATTGTGGGATTTGAGGATGACCAGGGGCGGCGCATGATTCAGATGTGGACAGGCTCTGACGAGCCACACAAGGAGAAGCGACCATGCATGACCTCTTGATTGCCCTTGCCTTTATCGGAATGGTGGTGGCCCCGGCTGTTGTTGCCGCCAAGTCCGGCGCCGAAGCCACCGACGAGTCCGACTAAGCGCATTGGGTTTTGCGCGATGTGCGCCTCCCCCCCGGATTTGCGTTGTTGGCGTTCGATTTTCCTTCAACCCGTGGCAGTACCGGCGCCTGAATGGCCTGGACTCCCGGCACGCATTGCCCATGGACACATCGGCAGTTGAACGAGCGAAGACCGGAAGGCCGCAGAGGCCTCGCAGGCACGGCCGGCAGACTGGCCCCAGTCGCGGTTGATTGCCGCGGGGCGAAGCCGGCGACACGGGTACGAAATGTGGCACGGCTTGTGTGAAATGCTCTAGACTGATGGTTCGAGGGCCGTCCATGCTAATAGTGATGAAGGCGCAGGCGACGCCGGAAGAAATTCAGGCAGTCTGCGAACATATAGAGCAGTTGGGCTTTCGCGCCCACCCACTTCCCGGAGCCCAGCGGACGGCGATCGGCATTACCGGGAACAAGGGCGAAGTGGACCGCGGCAATCTCGAGGCGCTCTCGGGAGTCGCGGAAGTGATCCGGGTCTCGAAGGCTTATAAACTGGCCAGCCGGGACGTTAAAGAAGAAGATACCGTCATACGTTTTGCGGGAACGGACGCCACCATTGGCGGGCGTGGACTGGCAATCATTGCCGGGCCGTGCTCGATTGAGAGCCGCGAACAGGCTTTCTCGATTGCCGAGCAGGTGGCTGCCTCTGGCGCGCAGTTTTTCCGCGGCGGCGCTTACAAACCCCGCACATCTCCCTACGCATTTCAAGGTCTCGGCCTGGAAGCTCTGCGCATCATGGCGGAGATTCGGGAGCGTTTCGGTTTGCGCATTGTGACGGAAGCGATCGACTCGCAGAGCCTGGAGCTGGTGGCCGAGTGGGCCGACGTGATCCAGATTGGCGCACGGAACATGCAGAATTTCTCGCTGCTGAAGCATGCCGGCCGGCTGCGCAAACCGGTGATGATCAAGCGCGGACTCTCGGCGACCCTCGATGAATTCTTGATGGCCGCCGAGTACGTGATGAGCGAGGGCAACTACGAAGTGATCTTGTGCGAGCGCGGCGTGCGCACCTTTGCCGACCACGCGCGGAACACGCTGGACCTGAGTATCATTCCGGCGGTGCAGCGGCTGAGCCACCTGCCGATCCTGGTGGATCCGAGCCACGGCACCGGCAAGCGCGAGAGCATCCTGCCCATGGCCAGAGCAGCGGTGGCCGCGGGCGCGGACGGCATTCTGGTGGAAGTCCACGATCACCCGGAGAAGGCGCTGAGCGATGGGCCGCAGTCAATTTATCCGGACCAATTTGCGCGCATGATGGACGAGTTGGAACAGATTGCGCCGGTCGTGTCTCGTACTCTGACCCGCGGCACCCGCGTGAAGACCGCGACGGAGTAAGGTGCGCGCGGCGTGAATGGGCGCACGGGGAGCCGAGGTTCGCGCTTTTTTGAGTGCTGGAAGCAAGCCATGAACTTGAAGGACAAAACGCCGGCCGGTATGTTGACGATGACTGTGCTGGCTCTGGTGCTGGGCGGCTGCCAGAAGCACGATTTTCCGCAGTATCCTCCCGACTATCGCGAATATGCGTACGTGACCAACGGCGACAGCGGCACCGTGACGGCGATCGACGTGGTGAACATGCGCATCGACCGGGAAGTGGCTGTGGGGCAGAATCCGTTAGCCGTGGCCGCGAGCTCTACCCGGAACGAAGTGTACGTGGTGAACGGCGGCGGGCCGGGCGCGCAGGGGTCAATTTCTGTAATCAACGCCGAGAACAACAGCGTGGCGGCGACCATTGCCCTGGATCGCCAGCCGGTCTCGATCGATCTGGATCCCGGTGGGGATCTGGCCTATGTGGCGAACTCCGGCTCGAACACAATTTCAGTGGTTGACTTGAAAGCGCGGCGGGAGATTGCGGTTGTCGGCACGGGCGAGGAGCCGGTGGAGGCGCGCGTTTCGCCGGACGGCAAGACGCTTGTGGTTCCCAACCGCACGGGCAACTCGGTGAGCATTGTGGATGCCGTGGGGCGGGTGGTGCGCGCGGTCTTCGAGGACTGCCCCGGCGCGTCGGACGCGGTGATCCTGCCGGACTCGTCGAAGGCTTTTGTGGCCTGCTCGGGCGGGCACCAGTTGCTGGCCATCGCGCTGGCCCACTCGCAAGCTCATCCCAACCAGCCGGACCGGCTTGAGGCGGTGATGGACGTGGGCACCGCTCCGCTGCATCTGGCGCTGAAGCCGGATGGCGGCGAGTTGTTCGTATCGAACGCACTGTCTGACAACATCTCAGAAGTGGTGACCAGTACGGACGATGTGGGCGGCGCTTACATGATCGGCAACAACCCTGTCCGGGGCCTGGTTTCGCGCGACAACTCGATACTCTACATCAGCGCCCTGCACTCGCAGGAGGTAGGCATCTACGCGATCGACGACGGGAAACTGGCCGGCGAGGTGCACGTGGGCGACGGGCCGGCGGCGCTCGCGTTTTCTGCAGCTGGGCATCTGCTGTTTGTGGTGGATACGCGCTCGGCCGATGTGGCCGTGGTGCGCACCGCCTCGCGGTCGCTGTTTACGGTGCTGCCCACGGGGCGCGGGCCGAACGCGATTGCGGTGAAGGCGTTCAAGCTGCCGTAAGTGCTCGGCAACTGTGCAAGAACATCTTCGTCATCGTTCGCTTTGCGGGTATACACTGGCGGGGACAGCCAGAAGATTGCGGCGCCCGTTCCCCAGCCAACCGCGCCGACTGCCGGGGAGGGGCTTATGTTCCCAGGCGCGCAAGGTTCTCATCGGAGAGTCCTGGTTTTGTCCGGACTCATCGCCGTAGCATCCATAGAGGCTTTCTCGGCAAACCCCGCTTCCCAACCCTCGAAGACCTCCGGCCCACAAAACGCGCAAATCGTCGAGACCTACGGAAAGCTCCCGCTAAGCTTTGAGGTCAATACAGGGCAGGCGGACCGGCGCGTGAAATTCCTTGCGCGAGGCGACGGCTATGGGCTGTATCTGACCGGCCAGGAGGCGGTGCTGGCGTTGCGCAAGGGCGGATGCGCTGGGCTGCCGGCCTCGGGCATCGGCCGGTCGGCTTCTATGACCCAGCGGCCCGGTCCTCGACGCGGCGAGGCAGCCTGTGCGCGAGACACCGCCGTGGTGCGGATGCGGCTGGGCGGGACCGGCAGCGGGGCAGCGGCTCCGGTGGGCGAGGAGCCGTTACCGGGAACGGCCAACTACTTCATCGGCAACGATCCGGCCAAATGGCGCACTAGCGTGCCCACCTTCTCCAGGGTGCGCTACACAGGCGTCTATCCCGGCGTCGATCTGGTCTACTACGGCAACCAGCGGCAGCTTGAATACGACTTCGTCGTGGCTCCCGGAGCCGATCCGAAGCCCATCCGGCTTCAGTTTGCCGGGGCCAAGGGGTTGCGGCTGAGCGCGGATGGGGATTTGGTTGTGACGGCCGCGGGCGGGGCTCTCGCCTTTCACAAGCCGCTGGCGTTCCAGGTGGTGGACGGGCAGCGGAAGGCGGTTGCAGGCAGCTTTGCGCTCCTGGCCAGGTATACGGTTGGTTTCCGGCTGGGGAGCTATGACCGCGCAAAGCCGCTGGTGATCGATCCGGTGCTGGTCTATTCGACGTATCTGGGCGGGAGCGGCTCGGATTTTGCCGACGCCATTGCCGCGGATAGGGCAGGCAATGTGTATGTGACTGGCTATACTTGGTCCACCGACTTTCCGGTGACCTCGGGGGCCTTCCAGACGACGCTTGGAACTCGAGCTACCAACGCATTCATCACCAAGCTGAACCCGGCCGGCACGAGGTTGGTTTACTCCACCTACGTAGGTGGGGACGGCTACGACTATGCCAACGGGCTAGCCCTGGACAGTTTGGGGAACGCGTATATCGCCGGCGAAACCAGTTCCGCCGACTTTCCCGTGACTAAAGGGGCCTTCCTAACGACCAGACCCGCATTTCAAACTGGATTCGTTACCAAGCTCAACGCGTCTGGAACTGCTCTCGTCTACTCAACGTACTTAGGCGGCAGCAACGGTTTCTCGGGAGATGGCGCGAGCGATGTAGCTGTGGATGGTTCTGGCAATGCATACATCGTCGGTTCTGCCAGCTCTACTAACTTCCCTGTGACTAAGGGCGCATACCAGAAGACGAACCGCGTAGTTCCCTACGGGGGTGTCGGTGGAAGTAACGCATTCGTTACGAAGCTGAACGCAGCAGGAAGCGCGCTTGTCTACTCCACTTACCTAGGCGGCAGCGGGCGAACTCTTGGCAATGGGGACGCTACCGAAATCTATGGAGACGGCGCTTCCAGTCTGACCGTTGATGCCACCGGCAATGCGTACATCGCCGGAGCAGCCTACTCCACCGACTTTCCTACGACCAAGGGCGCATTCCAGACGATGAACAACGCGGCGTACAACTCTGCTCCCAACGCGTTCGTTACCAAGCTCAACCCGACCGGCACGGCGCTAGTCTATTCCACCTATCTGGGCGGGAGCGGCTTCTTCTACAAATCCGGCGATGGTGCGAGCGGGCTTGCTGTGGACGGCTCTGGCAACGCCTATATCACGGGATACGCACTGTCCGCCGACTTTCCAGTGACCAAGGGGGCCTTCCAGACGACGAATCATGCAGAAACCGTCGCGGGCTCCAATGCCTTCGTCACCAAACTGAACCCGGCCGGCAGCGCGTTGCTCTACTCCACCTACCTGGGCGGAAGCCGCGAAGACGGCGCGAACGGACTGGCTGTAGACGGTTCAGGCAATGCCTATATCACGGGATACGCCTTCTCGGCCGACTTTCCTGTAACGAAGGGCGCCTTCCAGACGACGAACCACGGTGCTGTCAACTACGACAACAACGCCTTCGTCACCAAGCTGAACGCCCTTGGCAGAGCGATGGTTTACTCCACCTACTTGGGCGGGAGCCACGGCGACCCGGGAGTTGGAGTGGCGGTGGACAGCGTAGGCAATGCGTACGTCGCCGGCCAGACCCATTCCGCCGACTTTCCCGTGACCGAGGGAGCCTTCCAGACGACGAATCACGGATGGGTGAACGCGTTCGTCACCAAGCTGGATCTGAGCGCGGGCGCGCAGCTTGCAACGGCAACGACGTTGAGTGCGAGCGCGAATCCGGCGGTGGCGGGCGCCTTGGTGAAGTTTTCAGCGGCGGTGACGGACTCGATCGGGAGAGCGGCGTCGAAAGGCAGCGTGGTCTTTAAGGTGGACGGCATGGCCGCTTCAACCGGAACGGTAAGCGGCGGCAAGGCGACGTATGCGACTTCGAGCCTGACGGCGGGGAGGCACACGATTCTGGCCAGCTTTGAAGACAGCAGCAACTACTATGCCCTCAGCAGCGCCGGCCTCACGGAGACCATCACCGAGCCGCAAGCCTCCGCGCCCGTCTTCTCGCCGGCTGTGGGCACCTACGACACGCCTCGATCCGTAACTCTGACCGACGCAACCAAGGGGGCGACGATCTACTACACCACCAACGGGAACACTCCAACAACAACCCCCTCGGACAAGTACGTGAACGCGATCACGGTCAGCAAGACAACCACCATCAAGGCGATCGCCGCGGCTTCGGGTCACACCAACAGCGTTGTAGCCACGGGAACCTACACCATCACGCCGCCCGCCCCCACGCCCACGTTCTCGCCGAAGGCAGGCACGTACACCTCCACGCAAACCGTAAAGATCGCCGACACGGCAATCGCCGGCCTCAAAATCTACTACACGACCGACGGAAGCACCCCGACGGCCGAGGCAACGCGATACACCTCCGCGGGCGTCAAGGTGTCGTCCACGGAAACCGTCAAGGCCGTCGCCGCGGCCACCGGCTACTCGGATAGCGCGGTTGCCTCGGCAAAGTACACCATCAACTAGCCCGCATCAACGCTTGCGTCCTCGCCCAAGGAGCTTCCGCGGCAGGACGCGATCCCGCGACGCTCGCCTAACCCTTCTTGTCGCCTAGGCGGGCCACGCTGAACTGCGCTCCGGCGAAGAGGATGAGACCGGAGATATAGGCCCAGAAGAGCAATCCGACCGAAACGTAGAAGGGGCCATAGAGGGCTTTGAGGTCCAGGTGGGGCAGGATGGCGACGAAGATGATTTTGGCGACGAGCCAGATGATGCCGGTGTAGATGGCGGTGCGCAGGACGGGACGCCAGGGGACCTTGCGGTTGGGCAGCAGCCAGTAAATGGAAAAGAAGAAGAGGATGGAGGCGGCGCCGGTGGAGGCGGCCAGCCAGGCCCAGCCGATGCCTTTGAAGACGAAGTTATCGACGTGATGGAAGAACAGGATGGTGAGCAGGGCCTTCTCGCCGGCATTCAACAGGATGCTGGCCAGGGCGAGAAGCACCATGAGGATGGCGAGGCCGAAAGCGACCACCTGATTGAGCAAGTAGTTGCGGCTCTTGACCACGCCCCAGGCCTGGTTGAGTGCGACTTCAAGGGGCAGGAAGATGCCGGTGCAGGCGACCAGGATCATGACGAGCGAGAAGGCCTGGACGCCCTGGTGGTCGGCCGCGAGGGCGAGATTGGTGGCGACGAACTCCTGATTGGAGGGCAGGAAGTACTGCACCATGTCGTTGACCACGCTGACCATTGTCTGGGAGTGGAAGACCGAGCGGGAGAGCGTGTAGAGCAGCACGATGAAGGGGATGAACGACAGGATGGCATTGGCGGCCACGCTGAAGGCGAAGGTATGCACCTCGCTGTCGAGCAGGTACATGATGAGCGCCTTGCCGTCGTTGCGCCAGCGGAACCACTTGGAGTGGACGACGGTTTCAATGGCTTCGGCGTTTGCGGCGGCTTGAACGGCTGTTTCAGCCGGGACGCTGGAATCTTCTAGGTTGGCCATGGTTCAAGGATAGCCGCTGAATGGCATTGGGCGGCGGCCTTGTTTATTCGGCGTGGAAGACGATGTCGAACAGGAGGAGGCTGACGGTGGTGAAGAGGATGTCGTAGCCGAGGAGCATCTTGATCCAGAGGGCGGGGTCGCTTTCGCCGGTGAGGATATTGGTGGTGGCTTGGACCATAGCCAGTAGAGCCGGAATGAAGATGGGAAAGAGGATGAGCGAGAGCAGCAGTTCGCGGTTGCGGCTGCGGATGGAGAGCGCGGCGAAGAAGACGCCGTTGCCCACCAGCGCCCATGTGCCGAGCGGGAGAACCAGGGCCAGCAGCCAGGCCTGGCCGACGATGTGGAGGTTGTAGAAGATGAAGAAGAACGGCGCCAGGACGATCTGGACGATGGTGACGAAGAGGAAGTTGGCGATGACCTTGGCCAGGTAGAGTTCTGCGCCGGGCGAGGGGGCCATGCGCTGGGCGTCGAGAACTTGGTGGCGGATCTCGCGGGCCCAGGCCTGGTTGAGCGTGCTGACGGAGGCAAACATGGTGGCCACGCAGAGCACGCCGCCGGCGATCTGCTGAGAAAAGGCGCCGCGGGGGTCAAAGGCGATGGAGAAGAGCACCACCACAAGGCCGGAAAAGAAGAGCATGGAGACGATGGCGTCGAGGGAGCGCCACTCGATGCGGAGATCTTTGACGAGATGGGTCCAGAGGGCGCGGGTCATTGGATTCGTCCTTCCGACGGTGCTTTGTCTTTGGTGAGGTCCGCAGTCTGGGCTTCTGTGGCGCGCAGGTAGTCGGCGGGAGCCAGAATCAACTGGGTTCCTCGGGTTCCGGCGGAGACGCTGATTTTGTCGAAGAGAATGGCGGTCTCGTCCACAAAAACAGGGTAGGCTTTTTTTGCGCCGAAGACGGTGACTCCGCCGCGGATGTAGCCGGTGAGGGGCTGGACGTCTTTGAGGGGAACCATCTCGGCTTTGCGCAGGCCTGCGGCGCGGGCGAGCTTTTTGAAGTCCAACTCGGCGTCGCCGGGGATGACGGCGAAAACATACGTGCCGGGACCACCGGTGGTCAGTAGAGTTTTGAAAACCTGCTCGGCGGGCATGGCGATTTTGCGGGCGACGCTTGTGGCGGAGAGATCTTCGGGATCGACTTCGTACTCGCGCAGCGCGAAGGCGATGCCGAGGGATTCAAGGAAGCGTGCGCCGTTGGTCTTCATAGCTTGGGGCTCCCCGGCTCAAAGGAAGCGACCCGGCCGGCCTGGAGGCGGAGGATCCAATCGGCGATGGGGGCGGCGGATTCGCGCTGGTGGGTGGTGAGGACGATGGTGCGATTGTGCCGGCGGAAACCGGCCAGCAACAGGACCATCTGGCTGACGCTTTCGACATCCATGTTCGAGAAGGGTTCGTCGAGGAGGAGCAGCTCAGGCTGAGGCAGCAGGGCGCGGGCGAGCGAGGTGCGCTGGCGCATGCCCTGGGAATATTGGCCGAGCTTGCGGGGCAATTCGGGATCGAGGCCAACCTGGATGAGGGCTTCAGTGGGCGTGAGGCACGGGCGGCCGGGATAGAGGCTGGCGAAGTAGCGGAGGTTTTCCTGGGCGGTTAGCTCGTCGTAGAGCATGGGAGCGTGGCTCATGTAGCTGATGCGCTCGCGGGCCTCATGGGGCTCAAGGCCGCCGAAGACCGTGATCTTGCCGAAGCTGGGACGGAGGAGGCCGGCGAGGATGCGGAGGAGGGTGGATTTTCCGGCGCCGTTCTCGCCCACGAGGACGTAACAGCGGCCGGATTCAATCTCGACGGAGACGTGGCGCAAGGCAGCAAAGGAGCCAAAGAGCTTGGAAACCTGGTCGAGCCGGGCGCAGAATGTAGAGATCGATGCCTCGGCGGAAGCTGGCGTAGTCATGCGATCAGTTTGCCGCGGTTGGGCTGGCTGCGGGAGCTCCGGGGGCAGGCGCGCTGGAGCCGGCGGCCGTTTTGGCGGGCGCGGGGCCGGGCTGGGAACTGCCGGGCTGGACGGGCGCGTATTTGCTGGCGCACTTGGCCTGGAGCACGTTGGCATGGAGGACGCCGTCGCGGCCGTAGGTACCTTCGGCCAGCGCCTGGGCGTCGTCTTTGAACGTGTCGGGCGGCGGTTCGGATCCCTTGTAGCTCACCTTGAGCAGGCGGCCTGTCGCAGCCTTGGGCGAGTGGCTCTCGAATTCGTTGAGGACAAAGTCCACATGGGGCCCGTTCTGCTCGATCGACCCCGGCTGCACGAAGCCCTCAACGCGCAACTGGCTGTGATAGGCCTTGTCGCCCATGCCGCCGAGTTCGGCGATGGTCACGTAGTAGCTCTTGTTGGCGTCGTAGCCGGAGAGGGCAAGCCAAGCGATGGTGCCCACGATAATGGTGACCGCAATCCCGATGCGCACGGTGTTGGCTGAGATCTTCATATTCAGTTCTAACGATACGGGCGTTACGGGGCGGGGTCAACCATGAGAGGGATGAGAGCAAGGTGCACTCCGGGAGATTACGTCCGGTAATGCGCCCGGCCAGGCGGAGGGACTGTGGATGAAATGTGGAACTGGCAGGCAATTTTTATACGCCAAGGCGGGAGCGCAACCCGGGAAGGACTGCGCAGGCATGAGTTTAACCTTTTTATTTCAAAGTATTTAAGCGACGCGCCCGGAAGGGCCATTGAGGCGGCCCTTGGGTGGGGGGAAGTGGCGGCTTAGAGATCGCCGTCCTGGGAATTGGTCCGCTGAAACGAGGCAACAATTGCCGGGGTCACTATCATCGCCACAAAAGCCACGCCGATCATGAAATCAACCATACTAAAGAGCTCCTCTCCGGGGCAGGCTCGAATGTGCCGAGCCGTGGGAGCAGCTCCGTTGGCGCATTCTGCGCGCGGGCCGCAACCGCATCTCAAAAGTAGTGCTTCACCGAAGGAATGGAAATAGCTCCTTCGTTGAACTGGAGTGGCCCCTTAGTAACCTCACGGGGGTAACCAGTTCAAGACGGAAACTCGTAACCTAAAACGACTCAGGCCGAGGGCGAGACAGAATCGAGGCCGAACCGAGGTCCGGCCCCAGGAAGCGTGTCAGAGGTCATCCTCGGATTCAGGTTTCTGAGCGGAAGCAACAATCGCGGGGCAAATTACCATGGCCACAAATGCCAGTGCAACCAGAATGTCATGCATGTTGCAGACTCCTTTGAGGTCAAAATGCACAGGTCCCCGATTGGTGCGCGTAACACTCTCATACGCCCACTCGTAATGCAAAAACCCTAATATCAGTGACCTTTTATATTATTACTATGCAGTGAAAATACCCCGGCTGTCCACTAATAATCGATGAATCTATTGACTATTTTGGGACTATTTGGCGGGACCGCTTCTTCAACCAGAGCGCGGAAACGATCTGCGCGCCGGCGGCAGAGGCGGCGCGTTGGATGGTCTGATTGTGCACAGGGAGGCAGACAGCGGCCTGAGGTAGGCGAGTCTGGAAATACATGACAATGAGTGACTTGCTACGGTCGAGCTGGGGAGTTTCCCTGGGGAGCTCAGTTGTCGTGGTCGTGGGGATTGGCTTTTAGAAAGGAAGCAAGTAGTGCTGGACCAACAACCATGAGAACAAAAGCCAAACCGATCAGGAAATCAACCACGGAGGCCGCTCCATCCGGAACCACGCTTTCTCGCGCACCCGGGAACCTCAGGCATCATACCGCATCCTGTGAATGATCGCGAGACCTTTGGTAATTAGCATTTGGGTGACGTTGTGGAAAGATCAACGATTTCAAGCCCTCGGGGCCGGCAGTCTGTGGAAAAAGTGAAGAGGCAACTAAGGTCTTTGAATTCCATTTGATTCACAGGTCAGCGGCGGAGAAAACACACCACGGCCTCGGTTGCGACTCTCTTCAGTTGCAAACAATTCATTTCCAATGCCCGGTTGGCAGATAATCCCGGGCCGGGACAGCGCCGGCATAAATGCATGTGGAGCTTCAAATTGTGATACATGGGAAACCGTGCCTGGGGATTCCGTGGCGGGTACCTCGCGGGTCCGCTTCAGGGCGCTGTGTCGAGGGCCTGAGTGGCGCGATTCAGCGCCTGGGCCAGCACAGCCAACTGTTGGGCACCGCGGTTGGAGTCTCCGGCGTCAATGGCCTCGTTGACGCCGGGCAGGACAACCGCCGCATAGCCGGTGAACTCGCCGGGGGCGTAGATGGTGTGCCGGTACCAGGGGCGGTTCGGCAGGCCCGCGTCGCTGAGCAGAGCGGTCTCAGCCTGGCGCAGAGCGAGATTGAGCTGGACCAGGTAACCGTTGGGCGCCATTTGCCTGCGGTGCACTCTCTCTGCCGCGGCTCCCAGGCGCAGAGCGGCCGACTGGACGGGGGCAAAGTCGAGCGCTGGGAGTGCCCGGTCTTCGGCGCGGCGTTTGGCGGCTTCAATGTAGGCAGACACCTCGCGGGCGTAGGTCACATAGTCGTAAGGCAGCACGTCGCTGTCTGCCATGCGCAGCGCCTCGAGGCCAAGGACGCGCGCCATCTGCTGGAGGTAGACGAATTTGGGGTCGGCGTTGAGGGTGTACCAGGCAAAGTTGTCGAAGGCCGAGTGGTAGACGCCATAGGGACCTCCCGAGGCGATGTCGGTGGAGGGTACGCCGGCATGCTGGAGGAAAGGAGTGTAGTCGGAGCCGGAACCCAGGTCGCCCACGGGGATATCTTCGCCGGGAACGGGTGGCGCGTTGGCGCGGCGCTGCTGGCTGTTGCCGGCGCTTCTGGTTCGCCATTGTTGATAGACGGTGCCGCCCAGCGGGCTGGGAACCGAACGGGTGAGGTCGCGGAGGAACTGCTTGAGGGAAGGCACGGCCGAGGCGGAGAACTCATCGCCGGCAACGGCCACATCCACATTGAAGTAGGCGACGGCGTTGGCCATGGCGGCGGCGTGCTGCTCGACCCACTCGGTAGAGCCGATCAGGCCCTGCTCCTCGGCGTCCCAACTGCAAAAGACGATGGTGCGCTTGGGACGCCAGCCCTGGCGAACGAGCACGCCGAATCCGTGCACGGCTTCAAGCAGGGCGGCGGTGCCGCTGGAGGGGTCCACGGCGCCGTAGACCCAGGCGTCGCGGTGGTTGCCGGCGACCACCCATTCGCCGGGGTAGTCCGCACCTTTGATCTTGCCGATCACGTCCCAGATGATGCGGCGCTGATAGTCCTGCTGCGCCGCCAGATGGACCCTCACGCCGGCTGGGCCGAGGTGATAGCGGAAGGGCAGTGCGCCCTGCCATCCCTCCGGCGCGCCCAGCCCCTTCATGTTCCTGAGGATGGGCGCGGCATCGTGGTAGCTGATGGGGACGGAGACGATGCGGGGCTGGTTGCCGGATTTTTCGTTGGAGATGCGGGCGGAGTCGGGCAGGTCGAGGGTGGAGGCCACGCCGGGGGTCTCCGGATCGCCGGGATACTTGAAGAGGTATTGCACCGAGCCGAGTTGAATGCCGGTCTCAGGCCGCCACGGGCCGATGGGATAGGCATCGCCCTTGGCGTAGCCGTCGTCGGCAGGGTCGGAGTAGAGCAGCACGCCGGCGGCGCCTCGCTGCTCGGCGAGGTAGACCTTGACGCCACGGAAGTTGGCGCCGTAGCGGCAGAGGACGATCTTGCCGTGGAGGTCGATGTGACGCGCGGCGAGGAGGTTGAAGTCCTCGATACGGCCGTAGTTGGCGTAGACCACTTCTCCGGTCACGTCTCCCGAGCCGGACGACCCGTTGAAGGGCATGACGATGCGCGGGTCGTTCTGATAGGGATCGACATCGACGTGCTCGCGGGTGGGGCCGCTCATGAGCAACTGGCCGGCGGCATCGTAGGCCTGGAGGCTGACGGATTTGGGCTGATTGAGGAGGACGCGGTAGGGGGCGATTTCTGTATCGAGGCCGGCGGCGCGGAACTTCTGCGCGACGTATTCGGCGGTTTTGCGGTCGCCGGGCGTGGCGGCCATGTGGGGCTCGGCGGTGAGGATTCTCAGGTGCCGGCCAGCGAGTTTGGCGTCGGGCACGGCGAGAAACTTCTCTTCGATGCCGGCCTGCTGACGGAAGTCGGCATAGCCGAAGACGGAGGGTGGCGGGGATTGGGCGGGCAAGAGGCAGGGGAGCATTGCCAGGGGAATCAGCAGAGAGAGCGGCTTGCGTGCGAGCATGAACGGAACCTTTACGAGCAAGAAGAGGCAAGGCGGAACGCGGGCTAGAAGAGCGATGGCGACGGCGCCTTGGAACAAAGCCACAGCTTACACTAGTAGCGTGGGGGCCACCTGTTCTGAGCCATGGAGACAAGTTGGAGGAAGTGGCCGCCCGCGTTGACGGCGAAGACGCCGCGGCGTTGGCGGAGGAGCTGCCGCTCCACGGAAAAGGAACCGGCGGCGGGGATCCCGGCGCAACGTCCGGCGCGACACAAAACCATTTTCCCAGGATTGTGCGCGCGCTGGGCAATGCGAATTTCAGGCTTTTCTGGAGCGGCAATTTTCTGTCGAACATCGGCACCTGGATGCAGAATGTGGCGCAGGGCTGGCTGGTGCTGGTGCTGACCAACTCCGCTTTCTGGTTGGGGGTGGTGGGCTTTGCCGGGTCCGTGCCCTTTCTCTTCTTCACCCTGTTCGGGGGCGTGGTCGCGGACCGGGTGAACAAACGCAGGCTTCTGCTGGTGACGCAGAGCATGCAGATGACGCTGGCGTTTCTGCTGGCCGGGCTGGCTTACTGGAAGGTCGTCACGGTGGGTGAGGTGGTGGCGATCGCCTTTGTGAACGGGCTGGCGATGGCCATGAACCAGCCCAGCTACCAGGCGCTGGTGCCGCAGTTGGTGGAGCGCGAAGACCTGACGAACGCCATCGCGCTGAATGCGGTGCAGTTCAATTCGTCGCGCGTGCTGGGCCCGGCGCTGGGCGGTTATGCGATGGCGCTGATGGGGATCGCGGGGGACTTTTTTCTGAACGGCCTGAGCTTTCTGGCGGTGCTGTTTGCGCTGGCGCGCATCCGGTATCCCAAGGAGAAGCCGGCGCGCAAGGAGAGCATGCTAGCGAGTTTGCGGGCGGGGCTCCGTTATGTGGGCTGCCATGCACAGATGTACGTGCTGATGTGGATGATCGGGCTGGCGAGCCTGTTGGCGCTCGGGTTCCTAACGTTCATTCCGTATTTTGCGCGGTACCAACTGCACGTGGGCGAGCGGGGACTGGGCTGGCTGATGGCCGGGGCGGGAGCGGGGAGCGTGCTGGGCGCGATTACGGTGGCGTGGCACGGGCGGATACGGCATCGCGGCGCGGTGATTGCGCTGGGCAGCGCGGGGGTGATGGCGGCGCTGATTGCGTTCTGCTTTTCGCGCAGCTATCTGCTCAGCGAGTTTCTGCTGCTGGTGGAGGGGTACGGGATGATTCTGACCATCTCCGCGGTCAGTGTGGCGCTGCAACATTTGGCAAGCGACGAGATGCGCGGGCGGGTGATGAGCATCTACGGAACGTGCTTCCTGGGCTTGCCGCCGGTGGGGGCGCTGCTGGCCGGAGAGTTGTCGCGGCACATGGAGACACGGATTGCGCTGGCGGGAATGTGCAGCGTGGGGCTGCTGGCGTTTTTGGGATTCTATGCGTTCTCAAAGCCGTTGCGGGAATTGGACTGACGGGCTGCGGCGCGTGGACGCACCGGCCCTGCGCATGCGCGCTGGACCGGTGCATCGAGAGAGCGACTGTTGAAGCGATGGAGCGCCCGGGAGGCGCGAACGATCAGTCGTGCGCCTTGACGGGGCCTTCGACGATTTCGGGCTTCTCGGTCATGAGCTTGGAAAGGTGATCCTTGATGTAGCGGGCGGCCAGTTGAATGGACTCGTCGGCGCCGGCTTTGGTCTCGAAGACGCTGATGGAGGCAGCCTCTCCTTTTCCGTTATCGAGCCAGTAGTAACGAATGAAGCCCTCGGCCTTTTTGATCAGGGGCACAAAGTCGTCTTTGACTGCCTTGTCGATTTTTGCGCTGTTGCCGGCATCGAAGTGATAGTGGCGCACTGCTGCGTACATGGGTTTCTTCCTCCTGGGAAAGCCGCCTGCGGGGGAACCGAGACGTTTGGCGAGGATAGCACGCGGAGCAAAACGATTGTCAACCGATTTGCGGTCACTACTGTCGGGTTAAAAGTCGAACAGAATCAGTTGGCTGGGTTGGATAGGGTTTGGATTTGTGTAGTTGTTCTGCTGAAGTGCCTGTGAAATGGGCATTTTCTCGAACCAGGTAACAGAGAGCACTTGCAGCAAAGTGTAGAGCGAGGC
>Ga0302320_10003214_pt1 | contig 38168 bp, 21 predicted proteins | sample Bog_T0_3_FD_202130 | JGI IMG/M metagenome (GOLD analysis project Ga0302320, IMG submission 202130) | Peat permafrost microbial communities from Stordalen Mire near Abisko, Sweden - Bog_T0_3 | ecosystem: Environmental > Terrestrial > Soil > Wetlands > Peat | place: Sweden: Abisko, Stordalen Mire... | reverse complement strand
CCACCGTTCAGAGGCCGGAGAGACCAATGAAGCCAACGGCCTCTGGTACACGAGCGCCTATCCCCAGGCAAACTGGATCGCCGACTGGAAGACCATGGCCACTCGTTACAGCGCCAGCACGTTTACCGTCAATGGCAATCCGACGGTCATCGGCATGGATCTGCGCAATGAGCCGCACCTGTCCGGCACTGGCGCCACGACCGGCTCTTGCTGGACCGGGGACACGGCGACCAATGGCTGCCCCACAAGCCTTACTACACAGAACTGGCCCGTGGCTGCTGAGGCTGCAGGGAATGCAATCCTGGCCATCAATCCCAAGCTGCTTATCTTTGTTGAAGGCAACGATTGCTATAGCGGCGTTTGCGGTTGGCAAGGCGGAAACCTGATCGGAGTTGCGAGCAATCCGGTCACGTTGAGCGTCGCTAACCAGCTGGTCTACTCCGCACACGATTACGGGCCGAACCTATTTCAACAATCATGGTTCAACGGCAGCACGACTCCCGCGAGCCTCGATGCGGTTTGGAATAAGTATTGGGGATATATCAGCGTCAATAACACTGCGCCGGTTTGGCTGGGTGAATTCGGCACGGATAACACTAGCACAGACATCGAAAACACCGCAGCAGGCAGCCAGGGGCAGTGGTTCCAAAGTCTGGTCGGTTATCTACAAAACAACTCTACGATCAACTGGACCTATTGGGCTCTGAACGGCGAAGATATATACGGCTTGCTTGATGGCAGTTATGACAACGCGCCAGTAAGCTCTCTAAAGCAATCCCAGCTGGCAAGCATTCAGTTCCCGTTAGGCGGGACTCCGGTACAGAGTTTCACACTTACGTCTTCGGCGTCAGCGCTGACGGTCGCCCAGGGCAGCAGCGGCGCCGACACTATCTCTGTGGTTGACGCAGGCGGATTCACAGGCAGCGTAACGCTTGCTACCTCCACTCTGCCCAGCGGAGTCACAGCCAAGTTCGGCACAAATCCCACTACAGGATCGAGCGTGGTGACCTTCGCGGCGAGCGCCGCAGCTCCTCAGGGAAGTTCCACGATAACCATCACCGGAACCTCCGGCGCACTGATTCCCGCCACCACCTCCATCACACTCACAGTCGGACCCTCAACAGCGGGCGGCTTCACGCTCAAGGCCTCGGCGACTGCGCTCTCGATCATCGCGGGCTCAAGCGGAACCGACACGATTACGGTAACGGACACGGGCGGCTTCACAGGGACCGTAACGATCAGTACCGTGACGGGCATTCCCAGCGGCGTGAGTGTCTCCGGCTGCACGACTCCGATCGCCGGAAACGGGAGTTGCGTGCTCACATTCACAGCCAGCAGCACGGCTCCCGCCAGCTCCTCGACGGTCACCATCACTGGAACCTCCGGCACCTTAAGCGCTTCCGTTAACATCGCGGTCAGTGTCACTCTCAAAACGACGTCGGGCTTCAGTCTCAGTCCTTCGGCGCCCACGCTGACCGTCACGCAGGGCAGCAGCGCCACCGACACGATCACGGTGGCGGACACAGGTGGATTTACCGGCATTGTAGCCTTCACCGCATCCGGCATGCCGAGCGGTGTGACTGCTGCCTTCAATCCAACGTCGTCCGCGACCTCGAGCGTGCTCACGCTCACAGTCGGCAGCTCGACCGTGGCCGGAAGCTACACGATCACGGTGACCGGAACCTCCGGCACGCTGACCCCGGTTTCAACCACCATCACATTGACAGTTACCCCCACGTCCCCCTTTGCGTGCCACGTCAGCTATACGATTTCCAGCCAATGGCAGGGAGGCTTTGGAGCCGCAATCACCATCGGCAACACTGGCACGACGGCCATCTCCAAATGGACGCTGACCTGGAGCTTTGCCAATGGGCAAACCATTACGCAACTCTGGAACGGCACGGAGACGCAGAGCGGAGCCAACGTAACAGTGACCAACCTGAGTTACAACGGGAGCATCCCCGCCGGCGGCAACGTCAGCGGCATGGGATTCAACGGCACCTGGAACAACACAACCAATGCTGTGCCCGCATCATTCGCGGTGAATGGCACAACCTGCAAATAGCGCCCCAATGAAGCGCGGCGCAACAACCGTTACAGGCATGGAGCAGCAGATGCTTCTGCTCCATGCCTGTAATAACAGTTCCAAGCGGAGAGGCCTGATCATGAAATTCCCCATGGCAAGTATAGTTGCGACCACAGTCCTGTTGGCATCCGCGCTGGTCAGCGCGCAAACTGCAGCCGACATCAACTTCAACACGACCTACCAAACGATCCGCGGATTCGGCACCTCGACCGCCTGGCAGCCTGTTCTGAACTCGACTCAGGCCAACAATCTGTATGGCACCGGGCCGGGCCAGGTCGGCTTCACCATTCTGCGCTCGCGCATCGATCCCAGTTCCACCACCGGTGGCTCCAACTGGGCCACTGAGCGGTCTAATGCGCAACAGGCGCAATCCATCAATTCGCAAGTCATCGTTTTTGCCACCCCATGGACCCCGCCGGCAGTCTGGAAGAGCAATGGCAGCGTCGACGATGGCACACTGAACACCTCCGATTACGACAACTTCGCCAACTATTTGAACGCGTTCATCGCATATGAGAAGGCCGGCGGCGTGAACCTATACGCAATCTCCGTGCAGAACGAGCCGGACTTTCTGCCTAGCTATGAGTCCTGTGGTTACAGCGGCGCGCAGATGGATGCATGGATCGCCCAAGAAGGCGGCAAGATCAACACCAAGCTTATGGCGCCGGAGTCGGACAGCTTCAATCTCGACGAGTCCGATCCGTTTCTCAATGATGCGAATGCGGTTGGCCACGTCGCGATCGTCGCCGGCCACACCTACGGAGTAAACCCGTTCTATTACACCAATGCCAAGAACAAAGGCAAGGATGTGTGGATGACCGAGACCACCTATAACAATGCGAATGGAGCCGCACAGCCGTCCATCAGCGATGCTATCGCGGCAGCTGTGCTCTATCACCAGTCCATGGCGGTAGCGCAGTACAACGCCTATATCTATTGGTGGACTCCACTGATGCTGAACGGCAACAGCCCGAATTTGGATGCCTATGCCTTGGGCCAGTATTCGAAGTTCGTCAGACCGGGCTACGTGATGACGGGCGCCAACAACAACCCGACCTCCGGCGTTTACGTCACCTCCTACAAGGGGAATAACAACTATGTAATCGTGGCCGTCAACTCGAACAGCAACGCCTCCTCCATCAGTTTCCCCATCACGGGTGCGACACTGACCTCGGTCACGCCCTACCAGACCTCGATTTCCAACCAGTTAGCGGAACTCAGCGCAGTCAACGTGTCGAATGACAGCTTCACATACTCGCTCCCAGGACAAAGCATCACGACTTTCGTCGGTACAGGCACTACCGGCTCGCCCAGCTTCACGCTCGGTGATTCGGCTTCGTCACTCTCCGTGCTTCAGGGCGGCAGCGCAACCGACACCATCTCGGTGACGCCCGAAAACGGATTCAGCGGCAGCGTCACGTTTACCGCAACCGGACTGCCCAGCGGCGTGACAGCATCGTTCAGCCCGACATCCTCCACGACTTCCAGCGTGCTCACACTGGCTGCCAGCAGCACAGCTACCGCCGGCGGACCGGTCACGGTCACCATTACTGGAACCTCCGGGAGCACGACGGCAACCACGACCGTTGCTCTCACCGTCGCGACCAAACCGGCATCGGGCTTTACTCTCACTCCTTCGGCATCCACTCTGTCAGTCAAGCAGGGCGCGAGCGGCACTGACACCATCACGGTGACCGACACCGGCGGATTCACCGGGACCGTATCCTTCACCGCAACTGGAATGCCCAGCGGAGTAACCGCCTCGTTCAGCCCGGCATCCTCTGCGAGTTCCAGCGTGCTCACGCTGACGGCCAGCAGTACAGCCACCCTGGGCGCATTCACAGTGACCATCACCGGGACCTCCGGGAGTACGACGGCCAGCACGACGATTACTCTCTCTGTCGGTTCCTCAGGGGGCGGCTCCGCGTGCACGGTTGACTATAAGATTTCGCCGCAAAACTCGAGCGCATTTGGAGCGGCCGTCATCATCATCAACAACGGAAGCACTGCTTTGAGCGGTTGGTCATTGACCTGGAGCTTCGCCAACGGACAGACCATCGCCAGTTCCTGGAATGGAGCGGTATCGCAAAGCGGCGCCAACGTCACGGTGAGCGAACAGGCGGGCCAGTCATGGGAGAACATTCCCGCCGGAGGAAGCTACTCCGGATTCGGCTTCAACGGCACCTGGAACGGCACAACCAACGCAATCCCTGCGGCGTTCTCGCTCAACGGCACGGCGTGCACGGTCAACTAGCAAGCGAACGCAACGCATAGTTGCCACAACAGAAACGTGGCGGAACAGGTCTGTTGAACTGTTCCGCCGGACGTCATTGAACGGCACTTGTCCATTCAATATGGGCGGGCCAGGGATGTACTAAGGAGAAACCATGTCTCAGCAACTCAATTCCTCCCGCCTGCGCAAATGCGCACGTCGATTGAGTGGGTACTTGGTAGTACTCGCGGCACTGCTTCTAACTTCTTTTGCGCCGAGCGTTCGCGCTCAGGCGGCGTGCAATGTGGTCTACACGATTTCCAGCCAATGGGCCGGCGGCTTCGGCGCGGGCATCAATATTCAAAATACCGGTACCACGGCATGGACAAGTTGGACGCTGACCTGGACCTTCGCCAATGGCCAGACAATCTCACAGCTTTGGAATGGCACGGAAACCCAGAGCGGCGCAAACGTCACAGTGAAGAGTCTGAGCTACAACGGCAGCATTCCGGCTGGCGGCAGCTACAGCGGAATGGGATTCAATGGCACATGGAACGGCGCCAACGCTGTACCCACGTCATTTGCGGTCAATGGAACGACCTGTGGCGCGACGGGAAGTTTTTCGCTTAAACCCTCGGCGGCGACACTTTCCGTAGCCCAGGGCGCCAGCGGCACTGACACGATCTCGGTAACAGATGTGAGCTCATTTGCCGGCAGCGTATCGTTTACCGCCTCGGGATTACCAACCGGCGTGACGGCCAGCTTCAGCCCGGCCTCATCCACGAGCTCAAGCGTAGTCACGCTAACGGCCAGCAGCACGGCCACAGTGGGCCCGGCCACTGTGACCATCACCGGTACCTCTGGCTCTCTGACCGCGACCACTGCGATCGCCCTCACTGTCACTGCCAAGCCGAGCTTTACACTTTCGCTGGCTTCCCCACTAACAATTACTCAGGGTAAAACCACGACCGACACGATCACAATCACGGATGTGGGAGGATTCACCGGCAACGTAACGCTTTCCCTCTCGGCGGGCCTGCCTTCAGGCGTAACTTGCACGCTCGGCACTAACCCGGCAACCACGACCAGCGTGCTAACATGCACCGCCAGCGCCACGGCCGCTGTCGGACCGTTCCCGCTGACCATCACAGGCACTTCCGGTACGACCACCGCAACTACTACGGTCACCGGCACTGTCGTCTCGTCGACCGGGAGCTTTACTATTGCATCCTCGCCAACCACTTGCACACTTCCCCAGGGCGGCAGTTGCAGTGTCACCATCACGATAACTGACGTGAGCCCGTTCACCGGCAGCGTTTCGCTTTCCGCTTCGGGCATTCCCAGTGGCGTAACTGCCGCGTTCAGCCCGGTTTCCTCCAAGACCTCAAGCGTGGTCACCTTCGCGGCCAGCACCACTGCCCCGGTCGGTACGTACACGATCACCATCACGGGGGCCTCCGGCACGCTGAGCAAAACCACAACCATCACGCTCATCATCACTACTGGAGGCAGCTTCACGATCAAGCCCTCAGCTCCCAACCTATCGGTAGCACAAGGTGCTAGCGGTACCGACACCATTACGGTAACTGATGTGAGCCCCTTCGCCGGCAGCGTAAGTTGTTCCGTACTGGGTCAGCCTGTCGGAGTAGCTCCCGCCTTCTCGATCAACCCGTTCCCTGTCACAAGTGTGCTCACGCTGACAGCGAGCAGTTCGACCGCGATTGGCACCTACCCGATCACAATCAACTGCACCTCAGGCACACTGACATCGACCACCACGATCTCACTCACGGTGACTGGTACGGGGGGTAGCTTTACACTGGCGCCTTCCGCTGCGGCACTGACAATCGGCCTGAACGCTGGCGGTACAGACACTATCAATGTGATTGACGCGGGCGGATTCACCGGCGCTGTAACTCTCACTGCATCCGGAATGCCCAGTGGGGTCACGGCCGCATTCGCCACCAACCCTACCACTGGCAGCAGCGTGCTTACGCTGACAGCCAGCAGCTCAGCCACCGCCGGGACGGCCACGATCACGATCCAGGGAACTTCAACCGGAACCTCCTCAGGGACTCTGGCTGCAACCACCACCATTGCCCTCACTGTCAGTTCGACTCCGTTAGTGCAGATCGCCTGGGTTAGCCCTGCTGCCGGAATCGCTGGCAGTACATTCACCGTCATGCCTGGCGTAGGAGCGTCCTTTGCTGAAACGCAGGGATCGAGCGTAATTCACTTCGGCACGACAGCGGCCACCGTGACCACGTGGGCCATCGACTCCGTTGCCGTTACGGTTCCGAACCTGGCTGTCGGCACCTACAACGTGACTGCGGTCGTGGGTGGCGTGACCAGCAATGCGGTTCCATTCACAATCACGAGCGCTACACCCTCCCCCGAGGTTTACACAGGAAACTCCACGTGGTTTAGTGCGCTTGGCGGTCCGTATGGCGGATGCGGTGTGCCGCAAGCCAACATCGACTCGCAAAACTTCGTTGCGCTCAACGTCCAGAACGATCCAGGCAACTACACCCTTACACTGTCTCGACCCATCTCCACCACTGGGCCGAACGCCTCCGATATCGGTATGTGGAACAACGGATTGAACTGCGGCCGGTGGGTGCACATTACGATGGGAAGCAACTGCGAGGGCACGAACGATGGCAATCAGGACGAGTCGTTCTGCCGCGGCGGCCTCGGGTGGGTTCCAGACCAATTCACTGGCGCGCAACTCGATCTCGTCGTTGCGGACAGTTGCCAGGACGAAAACTCCTGGTGCCGCGACGATCCATATCATCTTGACCAAGCACAGGCGGCGTTGGGTAACTATCTTCTGAACGGCGTCCCCGCCGGCAATATGTACCCCAATTACTGGAACAACCGGCAAATCAGCTGGTATTTCGAGCCTTCGCCCAATTATACGGGCGATATCAACATCGGTTTCCTCAACGGCGCAAATGCTTATTGGTCGGCGATTTCCATCACTCATTTGCCCAACGGCATGCACGGTGTGCAATACCTTCTCAACGGGGTGTGGACAACGGCCGTCATGGATGCCGATCTGGGTGACGACTACATTGTCCTGCCCACTGTGGCAGGCGGAACGCAGTATGAGATACAGGTGTTCGATGTGACCAACACATTGATCAACAGCGGACGCATTTACTCGTTCTCGTATCCAGCAAGCTGCGGATCGAGCTGCACTCCCGCATTAACGCCCATAACTTACACTACCTCGCAATAACTAATGAGACACCTGTTTAGTCCGGAATCGGAGTGCATTTCTCCGACTCCGGACTGAATGGATTACCGAGCTTTGAACCGCTTGTTTTTCGCAGCCCTAAGCGGATCGTGTCTTGATCAGGCCGGCCGCTCAATCGAAGGATGGGTATGAGTTTGAGCCAATCATGCCCCAACATTGTTTTCACTAACACGCTACGCCACCAGCTCTCACCGATGGCGTGTAGGTCGACCAGCCGGGTAGATCACCGAACATTCGGGCGGGCCTCTAGCGTCAGACAAAAGGAGCGCACCATGAAATGCCGTTTTATGCGTACGTTCGGAATAATCCTGGCAGCAGCGATTGTTCTGGCTTCTACTGGAGCAGCACAAACCGCGTGTAACGTTATTTACACGATATCGCCGCAGAACTCGAGCGCGTTCGGAGGGGCGATCATCATTCAAAACACCGGGACCACGGCGTGGACCAGTTGGACGCTGACCTGGACCTTCGCCAACGGGCAGACGATCTCGTCTCTCTGGAACGGCATTGAAACCCAGAGCGGCGCTGTCGTGACGGTGAAAAACGAGCCCTACAACGGCAGCGTCCCGGCCGCCGGCAGCGTCTCCGGCATCGGATTCAACGGCACCTGGAACGGAGCCACCAACGCAGTGCCCGCCTCCTTCGCGGTCAACGGAACGACCTGCGGAGCACCAATCTCAGGCTTCACGCTCACACCTTCGGCGACGGGGTTGTCTATTGCCCTGGGCGCCAGCGGCACCGACACCATTACCGTGAAAGATACAGGCACGTTCACCGGCAGTGTATCGTTTGCCGCCTCCGGCATGCCTACCGGAGTAACTGCTTCGTTCAGCCCAACGTCATCCGCAACCTCAAGCGTGCTCACATTAGCAGTGGCTGCCACGACAGTAGCTGGAACCTATCCGATTACCATCACCGGAACCTCCGGCACACTAACTCCAGTGACCACCACCATTACACTCACTGTTCCGCCCGCGTCCGGCTTCACGCTGACGCCATCGGCGGCGGCGCTGTCGATTGCCCATGGCTCCAGCGGCACCGACACGATTACAGTAAAAGATACCGGCACATTCACCGGCAGTGTATCGTTTGCCGCGGCCGGAATGCCCACCGGCGTAACTGCTACGTTCAACCCGACCTCGTCCGCAACCTCAAGCGTCGTCACATTTGTGGTAGCCACCTCGACCGTAACTGGGATTTATCCTATTACTGTAACCGGGACTTCGGGCACACTAACTCCAGTTACCACCACAATCACGCTTACGGTAACTGGCCTGGGAAGCTTCAGCCTTTCGGCTTCCCCCGCAAGTCTCACGGTAGCTCCGGGCGCCAGCGGGACTGACACCATCACGGTAACTGACGTCAGCCCGTTCGCCGGCAGCGTAGCTTTCACAGCCTTCGGCATGCCGACCGGTGTAACTGCCGCGTTCAGCCCGGCTTCATCCACGACCTCAAGTGTGGTCACCCTCGCGGTAGCCTCAACAACTGTATCTGGGACTTATCCGATCACCGTCACCGGAACCTCCGGCACACTGAGCGCAACCACCTCTTTTGCGCTGATTGTGGGCACGACAAATAGCGCTTGCCAGGTCGTTTACACCATCTCGTCGCAAAGCTCGACTGCCTTTGGTGCGGCCCTCACCATCCAGAACACCAGCTCGACAGCCCTGACCAGTTGGACGCTGACCTGGACCTTCGCCAACGGGCAGACGATCTCGTCTCTCTGGAACGGCATTGAAACCCAGAGCGGCGCTGTCGTGACGGTGAAAAACCAGTCCTACAACGGCAGCATCGCCGCTGGCGCGAGCCTCACCGGAGTCGGCTTCAACGGCAACTGGAACGGCGTTACCAACGCTGTACCTACCAACTTCGCGATCAACGGAACAGCTTGCGGCGGCGTTGGGCTAGGAAACTTCACGCTCAAGCCTTCGGCGGCCACTCTGTCGATTGCCCCAGGAGCTACTGGGACTGACACCATCACGGTAACTGACGTCAGCCCATTCACCGGCAGTGTAACTTTTGCCGCCTCCGGAATGCCCACAGGCGTAACTGTCGCGTTCAGTCCGGCGTCTTCCACCACCTCAAGCGTGGCTACCTTCACCGTAGCTGCATCCACAGTACCTGGAAGTTATCCGATAACCATCACCGGAACCTCCGGCACACTTGCTCCCGTTACTACTCCCATTACTCTCACTGTAAGTGGGACGGGGGGCTTTACGCTCAAGCCTTCGGCGGCGTCTTTGTCGGTCGCGCCAGGCGCCAGCGGCACTGACACCATCACGGTAACTGACATCAGCCCGTTCACCGGCAGCGTAGCATTTGCCGCATCCGGCGCGCCAACCGGCGTAACTGTTACGTTCAGTCCGACATCCTCCCCCACTTCAACCGTGGCCACAATCGCGGTGGCTGCAACAGCTGTGGCTGGCGCATATCCGATCACCATAACCGGCACCTCCGGCACACTAACTCCAGTTACCACACTCATCACGCTCACGGTAACCGGACCGCTGGGCTTTACCCTTTCAGCTTCGCCCGCGACCATCAATGTGATTCCGGGAGGCACGGGGTCCAGCACAGTCACAGTGACTGACCAGGGCGGATTCACCGGCAGCGTCGCCTTTGCCGCCACCGGCATGCCCACCGGCGTGACTGCTGCGTTCAGCCCAACCTCATCCGCGACCTCCAGCGTGCTCACGCTCACGGCAGCTTCCACTGCCGCGACCGGGTCGGCAACAATTACCATCACCGGAACCTCCGGCACGCTGACGCCTGTCACAACCAGCATCACGTTGGAGATTACGAACTACACCACCTTCCAGCAGCATTTTGTCGACCTTTACAACGACATTCACACCTCCTCGAATGGGTATTTTGGGACCGCAACCAGCGGCGACAAGATTCCCTATCACTCGGTAGAGACCCTCATGGGCGAGGCTCCGGATTATGGCCACGAAACGTCATCGGAGACTTACAGCTACTGGATCTGGCTGGAATCGCTCTACGGTGGCCTGACCGCAAACTGGACGGGACTGCAAACTGCCTGGACGAGCATGGAAGACAATATGATCCCCAGTGCGACCCTGCAACCGACCAATGCCGGCTATAACGCGGCTTCACCCGCCACATATGCACCTGAGCATCCATTGCCGAGCGCCTATCCATCGGTGTTGACCAGCTCTGTCTCTGTGGGCAACGATCCCCTGGCGAGCCAACTCAGCGCGACCTACGGCAACAGCAACATGTACTCCATGCACTGGATTATTGACACCGACAACTTTTATGGCTTTGGCCAACAGGAAGACGGCGTCACGAAACCCTCGTGCATGAACACCTTCCAACGCGGTGCAAACGAATCGGTGTGGCTGACCGTTCCACAGCCTTGCTGGGATGCCTTGAAGTACGGCAGCGCGAGCAACGGCTACCTTGATCTGTTCACTGCTCCCTCTCCTTACACGGCGCAGTGGAAGTACACCGACGCACCGGACGCCGACGCCCGCACTGTACAGGTCATGTATTGGGCGGAACAATACGCCAACGCGCAGGGCGGAAGCAGCATCGTCACAGGCTTGCTACCCAAGGCCGCTGAGCTGGGCGACTATCTGCGCTACTCGTTCTTTGACAAGTACTTCAAGGCCATCGGCTGCACTGGCGCGAGCGCGAGCGCAACCAGTTGCCCGGCTGGCAGCGGCTACAGTTCCTCGCATTATCTGCTCGGATGGTACTTTGCCTGGGGCGGAGCGCTGCCAGCGGATGGAAGCTGGGCATGGCGCATCGGAGACGGTACCACGCACTTTGGCTACCAGAACCCGGTGGCGGCTTACGCCCTGTCGAAGGATACGGGCATCAGCGGCAAACTTCCCACGCAGAGCGTGACCGACTGGAGCACCAGCCTGGAGCGTCAGCTTGAGCTCTATCGCTGGTTGCAATCGGATGAAGGCGCCATCGCTGGCGGCGCCACCAACAGTTGGGAAGGCTCCTACTCCCCGACCCCCACCGGCGACCCCACCTTCTACAACATGGCTTACGATTGGGAGCCTGTCTATCACAACCCGCCGAGCAACCAGTGGTTCGGTATGCAGGTCTGGTCCATGGAGCGTCTGGCTGAGTACTACTACATCAGCGGCGATTCCAAGGCCGCAATCGTCCTGAACAGCTGGATCCCCTGGGTCGAGAAGGTCACCACGGTCAACTCCAACGGAACCTTCACCCTGCCCGGTTCGCTCTGCTGGGACAACTCCCCCGGCCAGGGCGACACGACGAATCCCTGGAACGACTCCACCTGCGGCCTCGTCACCGCCAATACCACCAACGCGCCTGCAACCAACTGGAACGCCACCACGCAAGACTGGACTACCGTTCCGCTTAACCCGAACCTTCACGTCAGGGTCACGGGCACTTCAACGGACATAGGCGAAGCAGGCTCGCTGGCTAAAGCCCTGTCCTACTACAGCGCCGCCGTTGGCAAATGGGGTGCTAGCAAGACGCCCGATGCAACCTCCGAAGCGTTGGCCAAGAGCCTGTTGAACGGCGTCTGGACCAACTACCGCGATACAATCGGAATCTCGGTGGCCGAGACGCGCGGCGACTACTGCACCAGCACAACCAGCAGCAGCAGCAACGGCAGCACCGCCCTCAACGGCGGCTTCGGAGCCACTGTGTTCGTGCCTTCCGCCTGGGTGCCGGGCACCATGCCGGCTGGCGAAGACGTGACTGTTACCCCGCAGCCAACATTCCTCAGCCTGCGCCCCAAGTACAAGAATGACCCCAGCTACCCTCTGGTTGTATCGGGTTGCGCGGGAACGGGAGCGGGTCCAACCTTCAACTATCACCGTTTCTGGGCGCAGGTGGATATCGCGTCGGCGTATTTCGTCTTCGCAAATCTCTTCCCCGGCAACTAAAGAGCCACTCTCAACCAAGGGCCCCGCTGGTAACAGCAGCGCCCTTGCAGTATGTCACCCGGAGCGAGCATTCGGCAGACAGATGTTGCCATAGCCTATGCCGTGTACTAACTGTTGTTCCTGAACGACTAAGGGAACAATGCATCTAGCCCGCTAGCCCGTATTACTCGTCAGAGTAGCTTCATGGGTTGGCGGTTGCAAGGGCAAAGGCCGTGGTTTCGTGAATGACTGCGTTATCAGAAGTCAATGCCACGAAACCACGGCCTATTTCATCATGGAGTTTGCGTGAAACCTGTTTCATAAGAAATTCCGCCGCGCGACCGTGCGGATCTTGGCCACAAAGTGCTCGCGGCGCTTGAGGTTGGATTCTGTATTGCGTTCGGTGGCGTGGAGCGACTTTATTTCAGACGCACGCCCACCTTCTGCACCAGATTCCAATCCCGTCCTCGGCTGAGAATAACTCCCGCCTCGCTGTTCAGCGTCGCCTGCAATCTAAATTATTGAGCTAAGGGATCCTATGAGAGTTGATGTCAAGAGAAAAACCCTCTCCTGCTCCCCAGTGAGGGGACACTGTTTGTCTTGCATCCAACCCGCTGTCCATCACTCCGGGGCTGCCGACTTGCCGGGTACTGAGACAAGCAGACCGATTGCAGGCTTGGTCCCCCGATTTCATTCGTCTTCAGCTCCAACGCGCAACGCTGGCGACACTTGTCCAGCGCCGCCACCGACAAACCATGATGCACACAGAAGGCCTGTCGTGCCTGGCCGCTCCGCTCAAACTTCAACACAAGCCGATTCGCCTCAACACGTCTCCGGCCGCGACGCACTCCTGCCCCACTTGGTTGGCTCTTGCAACCAGTTCATCACAGCCCAAACCTCATCAACAAGTGCATTTGCTCTGACGCATGCGGTCCCCCCGCAGTTACCTCTCATCGATGCGAGGTCGTCCGGCAAGCTTCTCTCTCACAGGTACTGAATGAGAACCCGCTTCATGTGTTTGCTTTCCAGTAGCCGCGCGATGCGCTTGACGATATTGCGACGGAGGTCGAGCTCGACCGGGATGTTGGGGTCCTGGTGCGCTTCATTGATTCTGGTGCCCACGGCGAACTTCACAATATCGCTGTCGAGCAGCATTGTTGCAAGCCGGACGGCCGCATTGGATCTCATCTCTTCCGGAGCAAACCCCTCCTCTAGAAGCCGTAGCACTTCGCCCAGGGTAAGCGTGCCTTCCGTCACCAGATCGAAGCCATCCATCCTGGCAGACGGTGGGACTTTCGAGTGCATCTGCTGTCGCATGTCGATCTGAATAGCTCGATTCAGCATCCGCGAGATGATGTTTGCTGTCGTTCCGCCGCAGATGACTTTGCGCCCAGGGGTACGTTCGGCCATCTTTGCGAGATCATGGTCGTGAGCGCGATTGAACGGGGCTCCTGTCATTACCAGCAACTGGCGAGGGCTTCGAAAATAAACCACGCCGCAAGTAATGTCGTCTTTGGCGCTGAGGCCGTCGACCTCTTCCGCTTTTGCGACCAATAAGCGTGACAGCTCACGGGCCGAGATATAAGGATACCGGTCGATCTTTTCGCGGACGTATTTATCAACGCTTTCCAAACCCCATCCCAGCGGCGTGCGGTATTCGCCCATGCCGGCCTGCGTGATGCCATCGGAGAAGAAGATAATACGATCTTCGCGCTGGACGTCGAAGTTGGAGAAACTGATCACGCGATCTTCCCATCGCTTGGGACGCACCTCGGTCTTCTGAATCGTCAACTCTCCATTGGGCCGGATGAGCAGGAAAGGCGGATTGCCGTGCTCGATGATGCGTGTCTCGCCCGTGCTGGCCATATCGACCACAGTGAAGGTCGAATAGCTTATCTTTCGCACGCTGCAGATGGGCAGGGTGTCCATGATGATTTCAGCCGAGTCGTGAATGTCCATTGCGCTGGCCGTGAATTTCAAAGCCATGGTTGCCGTCATGGAAGCCAGCACACTGGCCTTCACGCCGCTGCCCAAGCCGTCGGAGAGAACCGAAATCATGCGTCCTTCCGGCTCCACTTTTCTGGATAGGAAAACGTCCCCAGAGATGAACTGGCCGTGTTTGGCCCGCTGGCATGAATCGACCTCAATGAAGCTCTCGGCGCCGGTCACTGCTGGCCTCCGGCCTCGTTGTCGTCGACTTCTTCGGGGCTGAACGAGCGCACGATGGAGTTCAGAATGATCTCGGAGTCGGCGGCGTTTTCGCCGAGCAGGAAGGCAATCTGCTGCACCGTTTTCAAGTTTTTCTGGATGACCTCGCGGGCGCGCCCGATGATCTGCTCTTTCTGGAAAATGGGCTTGGTGATGTCCTGAAAGATTCCGCACATCACGGAGTGAGGCTCGATGGTGAAGATGCTCGTGTTGAGAATGCTCCGCTGATAACGGATATCGTGGCCCACGATATCCTCGTCCGAGTCGAGCACGCGGCGGAAAAGATAGGAGAAGGGAATCACTGCATCCAGAGCGCTGCCTTCAAGGTCTTTCGCCTGTTCGACATCGGCGGCAAAGAGATGCGCAAAATTCAGATTGCACTCGATGATCTTCAGATCCTCATCGACAATGACAACCGCGGACGGCATTTTTTTCAGAAGTGCGTTGGCTTTCTTCTGCGCCAGCTTGCGCGTATAAGTGGCGCACATCATGCGCTCGGCATTATGGGCGATCAGCGCGTGGGCAAAATCGCGGCAGGAGTCGTACCCGCAGCCTCCGCAGTTCAATTCATCCTCGGCGGAGTACTTTCCCACGGTGCGCAGCGCTTCCTGCATTTGCTGTTCACTGTATTCGTTGCGAGCCACAGGGGAAGCGGAATAGTGCTGGTCGATCCCAACCGCCAGCTTGCGCGGAAGCTTGGCTGCCGGCTTAGCGTAGTGAAGAATATCGTAGCGACGGCGCGCAACCGATGTGTTGCGCCCGGCCTTCGGTCCGTTCACGCACGATCCCGCGCACGCCGTCAGCTCGAAGAAGATGTTGTGTTCGGGCTTCCACTCTGCGATGCCTTTCAAAGCCTGCTCGACGTTCGCAAGTCCTGAGAATGCCATGAACTGAGAACTATTGATTTGGCGGTTGCCGTCTATGTCGGGAGCCATTCCGCCGTCAATGGGATATAGCGCGCCTTCTTCGGCCTCGCCAGGCTGAAAGCGGTCCTCCGCCGTCTCTACGATCTCCGCCAGAGAGATATTCTCTTCCGTCAGCCAATGGTCAAGATCCTCGAAGGTGAGCACCGCATCGAGAAGCTCTGGATGCTGTTCGGCCTCAGTCTTCTTGGCAATGCATGGCCCGATAAAGACGATCGCAATGTCTTCGCCATAATGAGCGCGCAGCATCTTGCAATGCGTCAGCAGCGGCGACAGAACGCCGAAGATATGTGGCTCACACTCCGGATGATATTTGCCAATGAAATCCACGACGACGGGGCAGGCGGAAGAGATCCAAATCTGCTTTGGCTCGCTGCGCATCAACTCTGAAATGCTGGCCGAGACTTGCTGAGCGCCTAGCGCGGTCTCTGATATGGCAAAGAATCCCAGCTTCTTGAGAGCATGTATCAGTTGTGCCGGACGCACGCCGGAGAACTGCGCCGCAAATGAAGGAGCAAGCGAGGCAATCACTTTGCGATCGCTTTTCAGCAGAGCCTTGGCGCTGGGCAAATCGTCACGCACTCGCTTTGCGCTGCTAGGGCAAGCCAGGACGCAGTTGCCGCACATGATGCAAAGCTCGGGCACAACACGCGCATAGCCGTCCTCTACACGGATCGCTTTGACCGGGCACTCGCGGATGCACTTGTGGCAGTCCTGACACTCGCGCTCTTGCGTGTAGATGGGATTACGACGTTCCATGGTCTCCCTGAAGCGGACTGCCTGGCTGTTGCAACAGTTCGCGCAATCTTGCCGCGGTTACGCCGTGGTAGAACTCTCCGCCGATGCTCAGATTGGGCCCCTGCTTGCACTCGTCCTGGCAGAGCTTGCCCGTGAGCCGAATCGAAGCGCTCAATCCATGGGTCTTCAAATGCTGATTGATGATGGCGAGATTCTCCGAGTTTCCTCTGGCGAAGCAGGAGCTTCCCAAACAAACCACAATCTCGACAACGCCGTCATCGGAAGCCATGGTTCACCTCTCTATACCTATAACTGCACCATTCGCAAAGACACATCGGGCAGGATGCTCGTGAGAGTCTCGACCTCTCCCCTCCCGCCTTGCCCCTCTCCCGCAAAACGGCCGAGTGAATGAATCTGGCCGCGCAGGCATTGGCTGCAATCGACAGCACTCTCTTCAATGCAAGCCTTCTCGGGATAAATCTCGTAGAGGCGGCGATACTTCGTTGGACTCAGGTTCGGCATCACGACATTGGCGCCAGCCTTGAGCCCGAGCTTTCGCCCGTCGACTCTGTTGATTGTGGCCAGCGCTGTCGTGCTGGGAATGTTTGCGGTCGGACAGGCGATGCGCGTAAGGGCGATCATCTTGTAGACCATCTCTTCGCCGGCGGGAACCTGCTCGGAAGGGAGAATCGCGGGACGAAGCGCGCCGGAGCCTAGCGGCGTGTCGGCGTGCGCGATGTAAGGGCCTATGCCGATCATGTCGAGATCAAGAGCGCGAAAAGTGAGAACGTCTTCGGCCAGGCTCTCGAAGGATTGGCCGGGAATGCCGACCATCACACCGCCGCCGGCCTCATAACCAAGGCTCTTCAGTTGCCGCAGCAGCGTCAAGCGGTCAGGCCCGCCGGAAAAGCGCTGTGGGTGGATTGTGCGAAAGAGATTCGCGTCCGAAGTTTCAAAGCGAAGCAGATAACGGTCAGCCCCCGCGGAGCGCCATAGCCGCAATTCATCAAGCTGGCGCTCGCCCAGGCTGAGAGTCACCGCCAGCGTTGTCTCGCGCTTGATCCACCGCACAATCTCCGCAATCCATTCGGCGGTAAGCAGATCGTCTTCGCCGGCCTGCATCACGACTGTGCCATATCCAAGCTTTTCAGCCTGGCGTGCGCAGTCGAGGATTTCCTCTCTTGTCATGCGGTAACGCTGCAAGGCGCGATTGGCCTGGCGCAGACCGCAATACATGCATTGCCGCACACAGTGACTCGAAATCTCGATCAGGCCGCGCAGGTGTACGGCATCGCCGACGTTCTGCTTGCGCACCGCGTCGGCCTGCTCGTATAGCTCCTGAAGGCGAGAGGGATGGCTCTCGCGGAGCCATCCCAATACTTCGAGTTTGGTCAATTCGGTCACGCTAATTCACGAGAATCATTTCGATTGCATCCAGATCGGACAAGCTGCTTACTCCGACCGCTTCCAATTGCTCCTGGCGCGCCTCTTTATATGCGGCCAGCGCCTCAGGAAAGGGCTCCAACGCACGCTCAAGAATGCCGAGAGAATACGCGATGACCAAGCCGTAGTTTGTGATGGGCACTCCCTGGCGATGGCACTCGGCGATGCGGCTCATCATCTCCTGGCGATTCCACATGCAGGCTCCGCAGTGAATCACGAGCTTGTAGGGCGAGAGATCCTGCGGGAAGTCGCGCCCTTTTACGGTCGTGAATTCCAGCTCGCCGCCGACATACTTCTGTAGCCACCGGGGAATCTTTGCACGGCCGATATCTTCCTCGATCGGATGGTGCGTGCAAGACTCCGCAACCAGAACCTTGTCGCCGGGGCGCAGCTGATCTACCGCAACGGCCGCACGGGTCTGCGCGACGAGATCGCCCTTCAGACGGGAGAGCAGAATCGAAAACGCAGTGAGTGGAATGGAATCCGGAGTCACGCGCGCCACCTGCTCGAAGACTGCTGCGTCAGTAACCACGAGGCTGGGGGGAGTCTTCAGATTGTCCAGCGCTCTTTGGAGCCCGCCGTCTTTCACAACCACGCAGGAAGCCTCGCCATCGAGCAATTCGCGAATGGACTGCGTCTGCAATTGCTTGATGCGTCCTTTGGGCGCCTCCTTGTCGATGGGCATCACCAGCACGGCTGTTTCGTTCGGCCCAATCAGGTCGCGCAGCAGAGCCGGCGGTTCGACGGCCTCAGCGGGCGCAATCTCCCAGAGTTTTGCGCGGAATTTATCCAATCCCTCGCCGGTCGTCGCGACGACCTTCACATACGGAAGATTCTCCTGCTCGAAGCGAATCATATGGTCAGTATCTGGGCGCTGAAGATCGGTCTTGTTCAAAGCGAGCAGCACGGGAATTCCATGCGCGCGAAGCTCCGCCAGCAGCTTCTCCTCGTAGTCAGTCCAGACACCAGACTCGCAAACGAGCACGCCGATATCGGTACGGGCAATGGCAAGGCGCGTCTTCTCAATGCGCTGTGCGCCGAGCGCTCCAACGTCATCCACTCCGGCCGTATCTACAAAGAGCACCGGCCCTATGGGAAGCAATTCCATCGGCTTCTCGACCGGGTCGGTCGTTGTGCCTGCCTCCGGCGAGACGATGGAAACCTGCTGCTGGGTGATGGCATTCAGCAGGCTTGATTTGCCGACGTTGCGGCGTCCGAAGAAACCGATATGAAGTCGAAAGCCCTTGGAAGTTGCCCGTATCATGGTGATCTTCTCCTTTGTCTAAACGAAAACGTCGCGTTCGCCGCGGCGAACCTTGTTCAACATCGGCAGCGCGCAAGCGGTCTGCTGTCCATCCATGTGTTGCAGTTCAATCGAGATGAGCTTTTCGCCGGCTAACTTTGCCTTTGGGCTGGCATAGTCGCTGAGATACTCCTGAAAGGTGGAAAGCGCGTTGGGATGGCAGTGGTACTTGATCTCTCCCGGCTTGGCGAGATCCATGAAGTCCTGCCCCGTGCGCCCCAATCGATAGCAGGCAGTGCAGAAGGAAGGCAGAAAGCCAAGCGAGACAACATCGCTGACAACTTCTTCGACAGAGCGGTGATCGCCCAATTGAAACTGGCTGCCATTCGGATCGCCTTCGCCGTCTTTGTAGCCGCCTGGATCTGTACGGCTGCCGGCAGATATCTGCGAAATTCCCAACTCCAGCGTTGCGCGGCGAACAGCTGCCGTTTCGCGCGTAGACATGATCATTCCGGTGTAAGGAACTGCGAGACGCATGATCGCAATCATCTTCAGGAAGTCTGCATCGCTGACCGGATGCGGAGGCTGAGAAGCGATGTCTGAACCTACCGCCGGCTCCATGCGCGGGAAGCTGATGGTGTGCGGGCCGACTCCGAACTTCTCTTCGAGATGACGAATCTGCTGCATCATTGCCATGATCTCGAAGCGCCAGTCATAGAGGCCGAACAAGGCGCCGATACCGACATCGTCAATGCCAGCTTCCATGGCCCTGTCAAAGGCCGTGGCGCGCCAATCGTAGTCGCGCTTGGTGCCTTTCAGGTGGACCGCCGCATACGTGGGGCGATGATAGGTCTCCTGGAAAAGTTGAAAGGTTCCGATCTCCGCTTGCTTCAGCAGCCGGAAGCGCTCAGTCGTTTGCGGCGCAAGATTCACATTGACGCGCCGGATCTCACCCGGACCGACACGCGTCGAATAAATGGTCGCGATAGAGTCGAGAAGATACTGAAAACCATCCGGAGGCAGCGCCTCGCCGGATACCATCAAGATCCGCTTGTGTCCCTGGCGGATCAGGATGCGGGTCTCCTCCGCAATCTCATTTTGCGTGAGTGTGCGGCGCTTGAGAGTTGCATTCGTCGCGCGGAAGGCGCAGTACGTGCACTCATTGGCGCAGCGATTGGAGATATAAAGCGGGGCGAAGAAGACCAGCCTCGTTCCGTAGATATCTTCTTTGATCTGCTTGGCGGCCGCGAAGATCTCCTGTAGCAACTCGGGACTCTCGACGAAGGACAGAGTTGCGACTTCATCCATCGAAAGCCCGCGCATCTCGCGTGCTTTTGCCAGCAGTTCACGAACCTTTGCCGGCTTCGGCCGCTTGTGCTGCGCCAGAGTGTTTTCTATCTCTACCTCGTTGATAAAGTCTGCTCGTTCATGAGTAATCAAAATAGTCTCCTTTCAGATCACTCAGTCGGCGCCAGGGCTTCAAAAGTTCTGCGTCGGCTGCTTAAGCCGGTTTCTCGGTTTCAATACGGCTATTCAACTCTTCAATCGCCTTTGCGGCGGTGCAGTGATGCACATACTCGCCGTCGATCATTACGGTTGGACCGCTCTCGCATTTCTCAAAACAGAATCCTGCCCGCACATCGATGCGCCCTTCCAGCCCATTCTGTTCACAATGACGAAGCACTCCATTCAGCACATCCTGCGAGCCTTTGAGGAAGCAATTCGTCCCGAGGCAAACGCTGACTTTGGTCTTGTCGTTGCCCTGCGCCTGCGTGAGCGAAAGAGTCTCGTCGGCGATGCGGCGGCGGCTCTGGTAGCTGGTATGCAGCAGATGATGCGCCTTCTCTCCACCGATCTCTCCCAGAAACTTCGCGTAGCACTCGGTGATGAAGACGTTATCCTGCGACTTATGCAGTTGCAGCATCTTGTCCGCGTGATACAGTCCTTTTGTTCTGAGCGCTCGTGCTGTTGTCGAAGTGGTAACCGGCTGTCCCGCGCCGCCAATGCAGCCACCAGGACAGGCCATCACTTCAATCAGGTCGTAGTGACTTTTTCCGGCTCTCACTTGCTCCGCGACGACGCGAGCATTCCGCAACCCATGAACGACGGCAAGCTTGAGTTCCGTGCCATTGACCTCGATGGTGGCCTCGCGAAGGCCGGAGTCGCCGCGAACCTGCTCGAATTCAACATTGTCCAGTTTCTTGCCGGTGACCTTTTCAGCGGCGTAGCGCAGAACAGCTTCCATCACGCCGCCCGAATTGCCGAAGATGACTCCGGCGCCGGTGTAAAAGCCGAAGGGCATATCGAAAGATTCAGGCTGCAACGAGTCGAAGATGATGCCGGCGGACTGGATCATTTGGGCCAGTTCCTGCGTGGTCAGCACATGGTCCACGTCGGGATCGCCGTTGACGCCCATCTCCGGGCGTTGGGCTTCAAATTTTTTCGCCGTGCACGGCATGATGGCGACGACTTTAAGGTCCTTGCGTTCGACCTTGAGCTGATCGGGCAGCATCGCTTTCACGAGCGACCCAAACATCGCCTGCGGTGAACGGCAGGTAGAAAGATTCGGCATCAACTCTGGGAAGTACTGCTCCGCGTATTTCACCCAGCCAGGGCAGCAGGAGGTGAACATCGGCAGAGTGCCCCCGTTCGTCTTGCGCTCAAGGAACTCCGTGCCTTCTTCGATGACCGTGAGATCGGCCGCGAAGGAGGTGTCGTAGATTTGGTCGAAGCCGAGATGTTTAAGCGCTGCGACAATGCGGCCTGTGGTGATCTCGCCCGGCTTCAGGCCAAAGCACTCGCCCAATCCGACGCGCACGGCTGGCGCGATCTGAACGATGACTGTCTTCTTCGGGTCGGCAAGCAGATTCCAAACCTGTTCGACCTCGGACTTAACCGTCAGCGCACCGGTGGGGCAGACGCTGGCGCATTGGCCGCAGTTGACGCACTCGACCTCGCCAAGCTGCTTGCCGAATGCCGGCTGCACGCTGACCTCGTGGCCGCGATGGGCAAAATCAATTGCCCCGATGCCTTGAATCTCCGCGCACATTCGTACGCAGTCGCCGCAGAGGACGCATTTATTGGGATCGCGAACCAGCGACGGAGAAGATTCATCCAGCGGAACAGGGGTGTGCACTGACTTGAAGCGCACCTTCTTCACGCCCAGCCGCAGAGCCAGGCTCTGTAACTGGCAGTTGGCGCTGCGCGAGCAGGTCGGACAGCTCTGATCGTGGTTGGCCAGCAGCAGCTCCACCGCGATCTTGCGGATCTCGCGAATCTCCGGCGTAGTGGTCTGAATCTTCAGGCCCGGCTCCGGCGGCGTAGAACATGCGCCCTGAATTCCGCGCCCTTCCACCTGCACCAGACAAAGCCGGCAAGCGCCATACACGCTGAGTTCAGAGTGATAGCAAAACGTGGGCAAGTCGATGTTGGCCTTGCGAACTAGTTCGAGCAGATTGCGCTCGCCCTCGATCGCTACCGTTTGTCCATCGATCGTCAAAGTTGGCTGCGTGACCTTGTTCATCTGGCTATATCCCCTCGACCGCATGTATTTTGCAGGCTGTTGCGCAGGCGCCGCACTTGATGCACAGTTCAGGATTGATGTGGTGCGGCTGCTTCTTCTCTCCCGTGATGGCCCCGGTCGGGCAGGCCTTGATGCACAAGCCGCAGCCCTTGCACTTCACCTGATTGATCTCAGGACTCAACAGTGCCTTGCAGCGTCCGGTGCGGCAGCGCTTCTCAAAGACGTGTTCTTCGTATTCCTTGCGGAAGTAGCGCATCGTCGAGAGCACCGGATTCGGCGCCGTCTTTCCCAGTCCGCACAAGGAGCCGATCTGCACGGCGCGTCCCAGCTTGTCTAGAAGATCAAGTGTGTTTTGGTCGGCACGTCCTTCAATCACGTCGTCGAGCAACGCGAGCAATTGCCGCGTTCCTTCTCTGCACAGCACGCACTTGCCGCAGGACTCGCGCTGCGTAAACTCCATGAAGAAGCGCGCGATGCTCACCATGCAGGTTCCCTGGTTCATCGCGACCAGTCCGCCCGAGCCGACCATCGCGCCGACAGCACGCAGTGACTCGTAGGCCAGCGGCAGGTCGAGATGCTCCTCGGTCAGGCATCCACCGGAAGGACCGCCGATCTGCACCGCCTTGAAGCCGGTCTTCCAAATCTTTCCCGCATCGTCCGTCACTCCGCCGCCTATGTTGTAGACGATCTCGCGAAGCGTTGTACCAAACGGAACCTCAACCAGGCCAGTGTTGGACACGTGTCCCGTAAGAGCGAAGGTCTTGGTGCCGGGAGATTCCTTGGTGCCGATTTGCTTGAAGACCTCGGGACCCTCGTTGAGAATGCGGCAGACATGCGCCAGCGTTTCGACATTATTAATGATGGTCGGCTTGCCCCACAATCCGCTCTGCGCGGGGAATGGTGGCTTGGGCCGCGGCATGCCGCGCTGACCTTCGATCGAAGCAATCATGGCCGTCTCTTCACCGCAGACAAAAGCGCCCGCGCCCTCCATCACTTCGCACTTCATGGAGAGGCCCGTGCCAAAGACGTTCTTGCCGAGAATGCCTTCGCGCTCCGCAGCCGCCACGGCGCCACGCATGCGCTCAACAGCCAGCGGATACTCTGCGCGAACGTAGACCAGTGTCTCGTTGGCGCCAATCGCACGCGCCGCGATCATCAGCCCTTCAATCACGCTGTGCGGGTTGCCCTCCATCACAGAGCGGTTCATGAACGCGCCGGGGTCGCCCTCGTCGCCATTGCAGATGACGTACTTCTTCGCGGAATTTTGAATTCGTGCCGCTTCCCACTTCCGTCCAGTTGGAAAACCGCCGCCGCCACGTCCGCGCAATCCGGAATCCAGGATGGTCTTGCAAATCTCCTCGGGCGCCATCTCGACGAAAGCCTTCCTTGCCGCCTGATAGCCGCCGTGCAGCATGAACTCGCGAATATCCTCAGGATCGAGGAAGCCGCACTCGTGCAGCACAAAGCGGCTCTGGCGCGCGTAGAAAGGATTGTCTTCGATTCCCTGGCAGCTCTTGCGCGTCGCGGGATCTTTGTAAAGAAGCCGTTCGACTACATGGCCGCCGGCCAATGTCTGCTGCACAATTTCAGCAACGTCTTCTTTGCGCACCTTGGTATAGAGAATGCCGTCGGGCACCACAGAAACCAGAGGCCCCATCTGGCAAAAACCCTGACAGCCGCTCTTTGAGAGGCGAATCTCATCGCTGGTGGCTTCGGCGCGCAGTTCGAGGATCACCCTCAGTCCTGCGCTCGCGATCTCGCTCTTGAACTGCTCGAAGACCTTCATGGCTCCATTGGCCATGCATCCGGTCCCGGCACAGATGATCACCCGCCGCACCTGCGCAAGCGTCGAAATTCCGTGGCCATTTGCCGGAGTAGATGTAAGAGCTTCCATGTTATTCATTCACCACCTCGGCTGAGGGCTGCTCAGTTGCTGAAGCGGTTGCGAGCCCCGCCTCCGTAGCCTTGATCTCATCCACCAGAGCAACCGCGCGCTCGGGCGTGATCTGTCCGTAGACTTGTTCGTCGATCACGACGACCGGGGCCAATCCGCAAGCGCCCAGGCAGGCGACCGTCTCGATGGTGAAGAGCATGTCGGCCGTTGTCTGACTCTTTTCTGTCGTGCCCAGCTTCTCGCGCAGCGCATGCAGCACAGGAAGAGACTGCTTCACATGGCAGGCCGTTCCGTCGCAGATCCGGATGACGTGCTTTCCCTTCGGCTCCAGCGCAAAGTGCGCGTAAAACGTAGCCACGCCATAGACGCGCGCCGGAGGAACATCCAGCGAGGTCGCGACATACGTGAGCACTTCTTCCGGCAGATATTGGTACTCGTGTTGAATCGCCTGCAGGATCGGAATCAATCCTGACGGACGGCGGGAGAAGCGATCGAGAATGCTGACCACCTTCTCAAATTTCTCCGCGCGATCAACAGCAATAGGCATCGACGCCATCTAAACAGCCTCCTTCTCTTGAATGGGCACCCTGAATCGTCTTGCCAGCTTCCATGAGAGCGAGGCCAGCGAATTGTAGAGGTCTTCGTTATGCACGATGATGTGTTCGGGAACTTTGAGCTTTACGGGAGCGAAGTTCCAGATGGCCTGGATGCCTCCCTTCACCATTTCGTCGGCGACCGCCTGCGCTACTTCAGCAGGGGCTGTGATGATTCCCAGATGGATACTCATTCGAGGGGCGAGGTCGGCCAGCTTGTCAAGTGACAAGACTGCCTTCTCGTGAATCCATTGGCCAACTTTGTTGGTGTCGGTGTCGAAGGCAGCCACAATCCGCAGTCCGAACTTTGAAAAGCGCTCGTGGCCGAGGAGCGCCGTACCCAGATTCCCCGCCCCCACGAGAAACGCTTCATTGATGTTGTTCCAGCCGAGAAATGTCTCGATGGCCTGGATGAGTTCGGAGACCGAATAGCCGGTCTTCGGCTTGCCGATGATCCCCGTGTATTGCAGGTCCTTGCGGACTTGCACAGGGACGAGTCCCAGATCCTGGCCGATCACGCTGCAGGAGACCCGGCTGATTCCCTTGGCCTCAAGCTCCACCAGGTAGTGGTGGTACTGGGGCAGGCGCCTCAGGCTCGGCTGCGGAATCGAGCGCGCTTCCGGTCGACTGACCGGCAGTGGATTCGATAAATTCATATCGATAACCATATACCGAGTTTATGGTGGGGTCGACTTCCAGAACAGTGACGGCGGTCACGATGCACAAAAAGCAACGTCACGACACCGTACCGTGGCTCGCAGTTGGCAGGATTCAAATCGATTAACGAGCACAATTGTATTGAAAATAATAAAGTTATTAAGGTTTCGAAGGCCGGGAGGGGCGAAAAACTACTTCTCGTATCTGACGTAGATCGGATTCGTGTCGCCTGCGGCCTGTCTTCAACCAGCCTTCGATTTCGGCGGACTCACGACTATGGGCAGCAGCACGGATGCGGCCATGATGCCGGCAATTGTGTGAAGTCCGCTGGCGTACGATCCGCTGGATTGGCGCAGGTGGGCAATCAGCAGTGGCCCGAATGCGCTGGCACAGCCCCACGCCGTCAACATCAGGCCATAGATGGGACCGACGTTCTTGGCTCCAAAGTAATCAGCCGCGAAGGCCGGCATGGTGCCGAAGCCTCCTCCGTAGCACATCAGGATGATGAACGACACCACGGTAAGAATTGCCGCGGAAGATAGGGCCGGCAGCATCCAAAAGAGACCAACTTGCAACAAAAACATCGCCACAAAGGTCCATCGCCGCGTGATTGCATCGGACGTCCAGGCCCAGAAAATACGCCCGACGGCATTGCCGATGGCCACAATGCCCACCATTCCTCCAGCCGCAATCGCGCCGACCTTGGCAATCTCCTGAAAGATCGGCGACTCCTGCGAGATAAGCGAGATGCCGGCCGACACATTCAGAAACAACAGTGCCCACAGAGCCCACCATTGCCAGGTCTTCAAGGCGCTGCCGAGCGTATAGTCCTTTGCGGCGCGCTGCGCGGTCTGGGCTGCGCTGGGAACCCAGCCTGCTGGCTTCCACCCATCTGGCGGGTTCCGCATAAAATAACCGGTAGCCATGGTGACCACCAGATATCCAATGCCCAGTCGTGCAAATGTCTGCAACACACCGACGCTTTGTATCAGATGGGTGGCCAATGGAGCAGTGACCAAAGCCCCGGCGCCAAAGCCACCCACGGCAATGCCGGTAATCAAGCCTCTGCGATCGGGAAACCACTTCACCAGCACGGCGACCGGGACGATGTAGCCGAATCCAAGGCCAATTCCTCCGATAAGTCCATAACTCAAATACAGCCACCACAGCTTGTCCGCGGAGAAACTTGCAAGAAAGACGCCAAGACCGTACAAAAAGCCGCCTGTGAGCGCAACGATGCGCGGGCCCTTCCTATTCAGCCACAAGCCCCCGAAGAAAGCCGAAACGCCCAGAACAAAGACGCAGATTGTGAAGGTAAGAGTAACTTCCGAGATGGACCAATGAAATTGTTTGGAAAGCGGCACCCGGAAAACGCTCCACGCGTAGACCGCGCCAAGAGCCATCTGCATAAGGAAGCCCGACACAGCGAGTCCCCAGCGATTCGTCATCGACATACAATCCTCCAAGGCAGCCTATTAATAGGCCGGAATTATTTGCATCCCCCTCGCAACTTGAGCTGATTGCCGAGAGTCTCCAGGAATCGATTGATAAATGCAATGCTCCTGCGCAGCTCTCTCTTGCGAAACTGGCTCAGAAGCGAAAGAAGCCCCGGCGGCTCAATGACTGGCTTCTTGGTGCATCCGAGAGTCTCTCCCACTGCTACTGCGACCCCTTGTAATACATCTGGATTGATGGAGCCAAGCATCTTGCCCAGAATGATGACGTTGCGCAGCGCCCGAATGGATTCTTCAGATTTCGCGGCATCGACCGCAGTCTCCACCAGTTTGTCGCTTGCGCTCAACGCGCCCCGTAAAAGCTCAAAGATATGCCGCTCGTGTAACTGCTGGAGTAACTCGTAGGAGTCGAGCAAAGCTTCGGCGTGTTCGACGGGAGCTTCCTCCAGACGTTTGCGCAACTCCTGACGAGGATCGCGAGTCGGGACTTCATACGAAATCGGTTGAGCCATCGTGTCTCTCCTATCTGGCTGTCTGGATTTGCACCAATTGACTACCGGGTTCGTGATAGTCTATTCGCTTCCACTTGCGCTCCACCTCCACGCCATTCTGTGGCGTTGGATGGCCGTGGCGGGAGTTCGTGCGCGGCAGCGGATTCTCACCAGTCTCACCCAGCACCTTGAGCTGAACGGATGCCTCTTTATACGCAGGCGTATGTGTCACCTTGTCTGTGTAACTGCTGGTGAGGCGATTGACCGGCTCGTCGACGGAATTCATGGGCATATACAGTTCCCTCCCTTGAACCCTTGTGGTGATCACTGCTTGCGCGCGCACCTTCCCGTAGCGAGATATAAGCTGAACCCAGCTGCCTGTCTGAATTCCGCGTTCCGTCGCGAGTTCCGGCGACACTTCGACAAACGTGCAGGGCGTCTTCTCGCGGATACCCTCCGTTCGATACGTCATATTCCCTTCGTGGAAGTGTTCGAGCAGGCGGCCATTGTTCAAATGCAGGTCGAATTCCTCATCCTGCTGGTCGGACGGCTCAGACCACGGGACGGGATAGAACGTTGCCTTGCCTCCGGGAAGCTTGAATTGCTCGGTGTAAAGCAGCGGCTGGTCGCTGCCGTCCTCTGCCACGGGCCATTGCAGAGACTTATAACCTTTCAGGCGTTCGTAAGTCACACCCGCCATCAGTGGTGTAAGTGGAGCAATCTCTTTGTAAATCTCAGATGGATGCTCATAACTCCAACGCGCGCCAAGCCGGTTGGCGATTTCCTGAATAATCTTCCAGTCGGGCCGGCTCTCTCCGAACGGCTCAAAGACTTTGTAGAGCCTCTGAATGCGCCTCTCCGTGCTGGTGAACGTTCCCTCTTTTTCCAGGCTTGGGCAACCCGGCAGGATAACATCCGCATAGCGGCAAGTCTCGGTGAAAAAGATCTCCTGCATGACAAAGAAGTCAAGCTTCGACAACGCGGCGGCCACATAATTGGCATTCGAGTCCACCATGCTCAGCTCTTCGCCGAAGACATACATCGACTTGAGGCGGCCGTCGTGAATTGCGTCGATCATTAAGTGATTATCGAGTCCCGGCTTCGGCGGCAACGAGACATTCCACGCTCTCTCGAACTTGGCCCGAATCACCGGATCGTCCACCTTCTGGTAGCCGGGGAAGTAATTAGGCATCGCGCCATGGTCGCTCGCTCCCTGCACATTGTTATGACCGCGCAGCGGGTAGGCGCCCGTCCCCGGCCGCATGTAGTTACCGGTAGCAAGCAAAAGATTCGAGATTGCCGTCGAAGTATCAGAACCCATAACGTGCTGCGTTACTCCCATGGCCCAGAGAATGCAAACGCTATCTGCCTCGGCAATCATTCGCGCAACCTTCGTCAGTGTTTCAATGGGCAATCCGCATCTCCGACCGGCCGATTCCATCGTGAAAGGCTCAAGGCTCTTCTTGTATTCCCCGGCGTTGTTGACCCACTTGTCGATGAACGCCTGGTTGGCAAGCCCATTGTCGAGAATGTAGCGCGTAACTGCCGAGAGCCAGAAGAGATCGGTACCCGGACGGGGATGCAGAAACACATCGGCGCGTCGCGCCATCTCATTCTCGCGAAGGTCGGAGACGATCAGTTTCTGTCCGCGCAGTTTGTGGGCTCGCTTGACGCGCGTAGCCAGCACTGGATGGCTCTCAGCGGTGTTGCTGCCGATGATGACAACCAATCCGGCGCTCTCGATGTCGGAGATCGAACCCGAGTCGCCGCCATAACCTACTGTACGAAAAAGCCCAGTTGTCGCCGGAGCCTGGCAGTAGCGGGAGCAGTTATCCATGTTATTCGTGCCGATAACCGCGCGCGCCAGCTTCTGCATCAGATAGCTCTCTTCGTTGGTGCATTTTGAAGAGGAGATAAAGGCCAGCGAGTCGGGGCCTGTGGCTGCCTTGATCTCGGTAAACCGGCGTGCCACCAGAGTGAGTGCCTCGTCCCATGAGGCCTCGCGAAAGCCGTTGTTTTCACGAATGAGCGGCGCGGTGAGCCGGTCCGGGCTGTTCACATAGTCCCAGCCAAACTTGCCCTTGATGCACGTCGAAATGCCGTTGGCCGGCCCGTGCGCCGGTTCAACTTTCAGGATGTGCCGGTCCTTGGTCCAGATGTCAAAGCTGCAACCGACTCCGCAATACGTGCAGACGGTCTTAGTGCGCTTGATGTGCGACTCGCGCATGGCCGATTCCACTTCAGAGAGTTTCAGGATCGGACCATAGCCGGCCTCCGGCTCGATGCCTTTGACTACATCGATCATGCCGTCGATTGCAGTTTTGGGAAGGGACGTGAAGTAGCCGGCTTCGCCCAGCATGGATCTCTCCATCAGCGCATTGCAAGGGCACACCGTGACGCAGTGGCCGCAAGAGACGCAGCTCGATTCGCCAATCGGCGCGCCGCCATCCCACAACACGCGCGGATGAGCATCCTCCCAGTTGATGCTCAGCGTCTCATTCACTTGCAAATCCTGGCAGGCCTCGACGCAGCGTCCGCAAAGAATGCATTGGTCCGGATCGTAGCGGTAGAAAGGATTGGTCGAATCTACATCGTAGGGCTTGTGTTTGAAAGGAATCTCATGGTGCTCAACCTGCAGCAGCTTGGTTGTGTTATGCACCGTGCAGTTACCGTTGCTGTTATCGCAGACCGTGCAATAGAGCAGGTGGTTGCCGAGGATCTGGTCAAACGCCTCGTGCTGCGCGGCGGCGGCGCGAGGCGATGCGGTGAGCACATTCATGCCGTCCAAGGCGAGGGTTCCGCAGGCTCTTACCAGCTTGCCATCCACCTCCACCATGCAGGTGTCGCAGGTTTGGACTGGTCCCAACTGAGGGTGATAGCAAACCTGGGGGATTTCAGCGCCGCAGCGGTTGATTACATCAATCAGGCGTTCACCAGGCCGGATTGTCTCCGACTTAGCGTTTAGGGTGATTGCCATGGGAGTCATCCTCCTATGTGCTGATTTGGGATATTAGAACGAGAGCCGCAGATTCGTAAAGTACTATTATCAATCTTTGATCAGAAAAAAGGTCCAAAAGATCGTCTTGCTGTATTTGCGTGCTCATGCCAAGGGCCGGAGCGCCGGATCTACCGCGAGCTTCCTGACGGGAGGCAGCGGAATTCACATGAATATATGATGAAACGTCGACCTCGCAAAAAGCCCACAAGGGTCAGTCCCAGTTCCCGGGCAAGCTTGACGGCCAAGCTGGAGGGTGCTGACACCGAAGCCAGAATAGGGATTCCCATCGCCAGCGCCTTTTGAGCAATCTCGAAGCCGCCCCTGCCGCTAACCAACATGACGTGCCGGGAAAGCGGAAGCTGCCCCTGCTGAAGCGCCCATCCGGCGATCTTGTCCACGGCGTTGTGCCGGCCAATATCCTCACGCAGGGCGATAAGTTGGCCGTTGGCGTCAAAAAGCGCCGCTGCATGCAAGCCGCCGGTCTGGCTAAAAACCTCCTGTTGCGAGCGGAGAGTGTCGGGTAGCCGGCACAGGATCTCCGGATCGAGACGGAAGTCACGATCCGGATGCCGCAAGCCGCGCACCCTGATGGCGTTGATGGACGCTTTGCCGCAAACGCCGCAACTTGATCCGGCAAAGAAGTTCCGCTGTAACTCTGCGCGGTCAAATTCCGCATCTCTTAGCTCAGCTTCCACCAGATTGCTCTTTGTGCCATTTTCCGGCGCCACAGCCCGAAGGCTGGAAATCTGATCCTGGGACTGGATGATCCCTTCCGTTAGCAAGAACCCAGCCGCCAGTTCGAGATCGTGTCCTGGGGTCCGCATGGTAACCGTCAGCGGGGCCCTATCAACTCGAATCTCAAGTGGCTCCTCGGCCGCCAGAGAGTCTCGCAATGAGCGAACGCGCCCGTCCTCCCATTCCGTTACCTGCGTCAGCTCGATGCTTCGCTCTGGTGCCTTCATCGGGGCTCTGTCCTGCCGATCCAATTCGACGTTGACTCAATGGAGAGAGTCTGTCAAGGCAGATAGTTGGAATTCAAAGTGATCTCACGAGTCCGCTGACATGACGCTTGGAGGCCGCAAAGGCAGGGGGAACGGAGTTTCTGGCGGAATTCGCCACTCGCGACTTGGTGCGAGTCCGCCGCGAGACTCGGTCAATGAGCGACTTTGTTAGAATTACGGGTGATTATGTTACTTGGTTATTCAATTGTGAACGGCGAGCCCACGAAGGGAGCCGGAGCCACCTTTAATGGCTTCGATCCTGCCACGGGAGCTCGCCTTGAACCACCCTTCCATTCCGCTTCCGACGAACATGTAGACCTCGCAGCGAATCTGGCCGGGGAAGCCTTCGCGATTTACGGCAAGTTGTCTGGCCGGAAGAAGGGCCGATTTCTTCGTCACATCGCCGCGGGAATCGACGGCATTGCGGCTGAGTTGGTCGAGCGAGCGCATCGCGAGACCGCCCTGCCGGAAAAGCGCCTTCAGGGAGAACTCTCTCGAACCACAAACCAGCTCCGTCTCTTTGCGCAGGTAGTCGAAGAGGGGTCGTGGGTTGCAGCTCGAATCGATCCCGCCGAGCCGCGGCGCTCACCGCTCCCGCGGGCCGACATTCGCTCCATTCTGCGTCCGCTCGGTCCGGTCGTGGTTTTCGGCGCGAGCAACTTTCCTCTCGCCTTCTCCGTTGCTGGGGGAGATACAGCCTCCGCTCTTGCCGCGGGCAATCCGGTGATCGTCAAGGCTCATTCGGCGCATCCGGGCACAAGCGAGTTAGTTGGACAAGTCATCTGCCACAGCGTGCAAGAGTGTGGCTTGCCCGCAGGCGTCTTTGCGCTGCTCTTTGGCCCAGGCGCGCAAGTGGGCTCGGCGCTGGTGCGCCATCCCAGGGTGAAGGCGGTTGGTTTCACTGGCTCGTTGTCTGCCGGCAGGGCTTTGATGCAACTGGCAGCGGCCCGGCCAGAACCTATCCCATGCTTTACTGAAATGAGCAGCACAAATCCGTTTTTCGTGCTTCCTGAAGCTCTGCGCACGCGCGGTGCACAAATCGCCGATGGCCTCTTCGGTTCGTTCACGTTGGGCGTTGGGCAATTCTGCACCAAGCCAGGGCTGGTTTTCTTGCCCCTGGATGAATCCGCGGATGCTTTGGTGGCCGGCCTTGCAGCTCGCGTTGGGCAGGCGAGTGCCTCGCCGATGCTCACGGAGGGAATTTGCAGGAGTTACAAAACCGGAGTGACTCTGCGGCAAGAGCAAGGTTCGGTTGAGTTGCTCGCGCGGACTAACTCAACAGATAGTGCCGGCGCGGGGCATGTCTTCCCGGCTCTGTTTCAAGTCAGTGGCAGCGATCTTCTCCGCGATGGGGAACTGGCGAAGGAGATCTTCGGGCCCAGCACACTGATCGTCCGCTACGCCGATCGCATGGAATTAATTGCGCTGGCGCGTGCGCTGGAAGGGCAACTCACCGTGACATTGCATGGAACCGATGCCGATATTGCAGCCTTCGCCGATCTGGTTAATACTCTGGAGCAAAAGGCGGGAAGACTCGTCATCAACGGCTATCCAACCGGCGTGGAGGTCTGCCACGCAATGGTGCATGGAGGGCCGTATCCAGCCACGAGCGATAGCCGCTTTACTTCCGTTGGCACCCAGGCCATTCTTCGCTTCGTTCGTCCTGTGTGTTATCAGGATTTTCCGCAAGCCGCATTGCCGGCCGAATTGAAGGACGAAAATCCGCTTAGGATCTTGCGCCTGATCAATGGCGCATTCACACGCGACGCAGTTGAGCCGCAGAGAGTGTAGGCTCCGGCCCACTTACGTGCTGTCGCTGCTCGCCGGCTTCGCATCCTTCAGCCTGAAGATAATTCCGCCAGCCAGCATGAGCAGCATCGACATGAAGAAGTATCCAGCGCGAGAATTGCCGGTAACAGCTTGGAGTTGACCTACCAGCCACGTGCCGGCGAATGCGCCCAGAGCCCCACAGCTGTTGACCAGGGCCATCACTTCACCGGCCACATTCTTTGGCAGCATCTCCGGCACAATCGAGAAGAAGGGTCCATAGGGCGCGTACATACAACCGCCGGCAATAATCAGAAACGTAAAAGCCAGCCAGAAATTGTAGCCTGCGGTCATCGAGGAGATGAAAAGTGCAACTCCTGCAAGCAATAGAAATGGACCGATATAGCGTTTGCGGCTGAGCGTCCGATCGGAGAAGTGCGCGACCCCAAGCATGAGGATGACTGCCAGCAGAAAAGGGACGGCATTGAGCAGGCCAACCATCTCGATTCCTCGCTCCGATCCCGCCCGGATCATGGTGGGAAGCCACAGCACAAAGCCGTAAACCCCGGCGCTCCAGCAGAAATATTGCAGGCACAGCAGGAGTACGCCGGGTACGCGCAGAGCCGCCCGGATGTTAGCCATTTTCGGAAGGGTCGTCTGCTCCAGCGCAAGCTCGCTCGTAAGCTCGTCGCAGCAGTCCTTGCTCATCCAGTGCGCCTCGTTTGGATGGTCGCGCACAACCATAATCCACGCAAACGCCCACAGAATCGACGGGATTCCTTCGAGAACGAAGGTCATCTGCCAGCCGACCGCCTTGATCAGGAATCCGGTCACCGCGGACATCCAGAGAACTGTAACTGGATTTCCAAGCATGAGAGCCGCATTCGCCCGCGACCGCTCTGCGCGCGTAAACCAGTGGGTCAGCAAAATCAGAATTGCCGGAAAGATTGCGCTCTCTGACACACCCAGCAAAAAACGGTCCAGGGCCAGCAACCAGAACTCGCGGATCACGCCCGTCAAAGCGGCCAGTGCGCCCCAAAACAGCAGCGCAAAAAACACCAGCCGCGTCGCGCTCTTGCGCCGTGCGTACGCTGCGCCCGGTATCTGAAAGAGGAAGTAGCCGAAAAAGAAGAGCGACCCTAGGAATGCCGACTGCGACTTGTCGATATGGAGAGTCTCTGCCAGCCCGGCTGCTGCGCCGAAGCCGTAATTTGCCCGGTCGAGATAGGCCAGGCTATAGGTCACGAAGATCGCTGGCATAAGGTAGAACCAGCGGCGCCGCAAACCCGGCTGACGGGGTGCCGAGTTTGGCGCTTGCTTCTCAATCACACAAGCTTTATACCACCTCCCGGCCGTTGTAGCATCTTGTGAGCGGCTACCCCAATCGGCGCGCGGTCTCTATACTTGAGAGCGAAAGGAAACTCCCATCGCCACCATCTCACTCTCGTCGGTGCTGGAGACGGCGGACGAAAGCCTTCTCAGCGTAGCCACGCATGCGCGTGGTCCCGCCGGGCTGCTGCCGCTCTCTGCGGAGATGTTACTCACGCAGCCCTCCGGAAATCTCTTCGGTCTGACTCAAAACGCCGGCATGGGCTGGGATCCGGATCGCCTCCTTGATCCGGAGTTCTTGATCCTGAGCACGCACGGCGGCCTGCGCGCCGAGAATGGCGATCCCATTGCTCTCGGCTTCCATACAGGACACTGGGAGGTCGGTCTGCTGGTGGCAGAGGCAGCGCGCGAGTTGAAGGCATTGCGCGCCGTTCCCTTTGCCGGCGCATGCACCGATCCTTGCGACGGCCGCACACAGGGCACAGCCGGCATGTTGGACTCGCTCCCCTTTCGCAACGATGCCGCGATTGTGCTGCGCCGACTCATGAGGTCGCTGCCGACGGGCAAGGGAGTGATCGGAATCGCGACATGCGACAAGGGGCTGCCCGCGATGATGATGGCGCTGGCATCGGCGGGAAAGCAACCGGTTGTTCTCGTTCCCGGAGGAGTCACGCTATTGCCTGAGTCCGGAGAGGATGCCGGAAAAGTTCAGACCATCGGCGCTCGTTTCGCTCAGAATCAAATCACGCTGGAGTATGCCGCCGAGGTGGGCTGCCGGGCCTGTGCATCTCCTGGCGGCGGATGCCAGTTCCTGGGCACTGCCGCAACATCACAGGTCGTTGCCGAAGCGCTGGGACTTGCCCTGCCTCACACCGCGCTCGCTCCCTCAGGTCAGCCGATCTGGCTCGATGCGGCCCGGCGCTCGGGCCGCGCCATCATGCGCCTGCACCAGTTGGGAATCGGAGCCGAGGATGTCTTGACGCAAGCGGCAATCCGCAACGCCATGGTGCTTCATGCTGCCTTTGGCGGTTCCACGAATCTCTTGTTGCACATTCCCGCTATCGCGCATGCAGCAAAGTTGCAGCGACCCACAGCCACGGACTGGGCCGAGGTCAACGCTCAAGTACCGCGGCTGGTTGATGCGCTTCCCAACGGGCCACAAAATTTTGCAACGGTGCAGGTCTTTCTCGCCGGCGGCGTGCCGGAGGTGATGCTGCACCTGCGAGATGCTGGGCTTCTGGACACAAGCGCGAAGACCGTCTCTGGAGCAGCGCTCGGCACATCTCTCGATTGGTGGCGCGAAAGTCCTCGCCGTCATGAGCTGCGCCGCATGCTCCAAAAGCAAGACGGCATCGATCCCGACGACGTGATCATGTCTCCTGATCGCGCCCGGTCGCGAGGACTGACTTCGACTATTTGTTTCCCCGTGGGCAATCTCGCGCCGGAGGGCTCGGTCATCAAGAGCACGGCAATCGATCCTTCGCTTGTCGACGACAGCAATGCATACAAGCATCTTGGTCCGGCCAGAGTCTTCGTGACGGAAGAGTCAGCCATCCAGGCTATCAAGGCCGGTCAGGTGGCGCATGGCGATGTTGTTGTTCTCATCTGCGGCGGGCCCGCGGGCGCCGGCATGCAGGAGATCTATCAGATTACCGCCGCGCTCAAGCAGCTTCCGCACTGCAAACATGTAGCGGTCCTGACCGATGCGCGCTTCAGCGGTGTCTCCACCGGAGCCTGCATCGGCCACATATCTCCCGAAGCTCTCGCTGGCGGACCCATCGGCAAGGTCCGGGAGAGCGACCAGATTGAAATAGTGATCGATCGCGAAGCGCTTACGGGCTCTCTTCATCTCGTTGGAGATACGAATGAGATCTTTGGCGCGGAAGAAGGTTCGCGCCGCCTTGCACAACGGAAGCTGCGTTCGGACTTGCATCCGCATCCCCAACTGCCCGACGACACCCGCCTCTGGGCTGCACTGGTGCATGCCAGCGGAGGTGTCTGGGGAGGTTGTGTCTATGATGTCGACATGATCGTCTCGCAACTTAAGGAGCCTGTGTGAAGCTTTATCGCACCAGCAACGGACCTTATTTGGAAGAGGCCGGCAGTTACTACCGTGTTCCCCTGCCTTCGTGGGATGCGCTCGTAACGCACGACGATTTGCATGGGTATCTTCTCTCCATCGTCAACAGCGGCGAGCCCGCGGAAGATTTTACGTCTGCGAAGATCGAAGCGCCTATCGGCTGTCAGGAAGTCTGGGCCGCCGGTGTCACCTATTACCGCAGCCGCAGCGCGCGAATGGAAGAGTCGAAGACTGCGGGCGGAGGCGATTTCTACGATCGCGTCTACTCCGCGGAGCGTCCGGAGCTATTCTTCAAATCGACGCCACACCGGGTGGCCGGCCCCGGGGAAGACGTCCGCATTCGCCGCGACTCCTCGTGGTCGGTGCCCGAGCCGGAACTGACCCTGCTCATCAACCATCGCGGCCAGATCATCGGTTATACCGCCGGAAACGACATGAGCTCGCGCGATATCGAGGGCGAGAATCCGCTCTATCTTCCCCAGGCGAAGGTCTATGACCGCAGTTGCGCATTGGGTCCATGCGTCCTCATCGGCAGTGAGCCGCTACCAGCCTCTACACCCATTCGCATTGAGATCGTCCGCGATGGCCACACTGAGTTTGCCGGCGCCACAACACTTGCCGAACTCAAGCGAGCGCCGGTCACTCTCGTTGAATACCTCTTTCGCGACAACAGCTTTCCCTTTGGCGCCTTCCTGATGACGGGAACTGGAGTCGTTCCGCCGGATTCCTTCACGCTGGCCAGCGGAGACCGGATTCGAATCACCATCGACCCTATAGGCACTCTCGAAAACAAAGTGGCATAACGGATTCCGCGAGCCAAACGATACATCATTCCACATCGAGATGTGATTAAATCTGAAGAGACCAAGGACCTCCGCGGTGAGATGCTCGTTCTTCCCCTCGTAGGATTCCTCCCCTGCGATAGCCCCTTCCCTGCACGCTGGCTTGTCGCGCCGATTGTCCGATTAAGACATTCGCTTCCATGAGGTCGCCGATTGCAGAATAGAGAGTTAGCTTCACAGCAAGCAGCTCGTTTGCCTGCTCCGAAGGCAGTCCGTGTCACGGGCTTCCGTCCGTCAATGTGTGCGTTCTCCACGATCGCATCCGCGGCCTGCCTGTTTCTCTGTCTTGCTTTGGTTTCCTGCATTGGCGGCTTTCATTCCCTTCCCAACCTGCCTCCAAATTTTTCGTTCACGGCGATGCCATCGAGTGTCACGCTTGTCGCCGGCGGCATGGGACAACCGGTAGCTATCGATGCTTTTCAAGTCATCAACTTTACGGGAACGGTTGAAGTCACCATAAGCGGACTTCCTTCCGGCGTGACCGCCAATCCATCCACGCTTTCGTTGACTCCCGGCATCGCGCAGAATGTGGTGCTCACTGCCTCATTGA
>Ga0302320_10003213_pt1 | contig 38171 bp, 47 predicted proteins | sample Bog_T0_3_FD_202130 | JGI IMG/M metagenome (GOLD analysis project Ga0302320, IMG submission 202130) | Peat permafrost microbial communities from Stordalen Mire near Abisko, Sweden - Bog_T0_3 | ecosystem: Environmental > Terrestrial > Soil > Wetlands > Peat | place: Sweden: Abisko, Stordalen Mire... | reverse complement strand
CTCGTGCGCAGCGCGGGCGGCTCGGCGCAGTTCGCTGCGCGCGAAGGCTTGTACGCGAGCGTTCGCTTGAAGTCCGGCGAGATGCGCAAGATCCACGTGGATTGCCGCGCGACAATCGGCGAGGTCGGCAACGACGAGCACAATTTGCGCGTCTTCGGCAAGGCGGGCGCGGTGCGGTGGCTCGGCGTGCGGCCGACGGTTCGCGGCGTCGTGATGAATCCGGTCGATCACCCGCACGGCGGCGGCGAAGGCAAGTCGGGCCAGGGCAATCCGCATCCCGTGAGCCCCTGGGGCCTGCAGACCAAGGGCAAGAAGACGCGTCGCAACAAGCGCACGGACGGCATGATCGTTCAGCGCAGAAAGAACAAACGACAGTAGTCAACGACTGGAGAATCATCAGTGCCCCGTTCGCTAAAGAAAGGACCGTTCGTGGATCTGCCCCTGGCCAAGAAAGTGCAGGTGGCGAGCCAAAAGAACGATCGCCGTCCGATCAAGACCTGGTCGCGACGCTCCATGGTCATTCCCGACATGGTAGGACTGACAATTGCCGTGCACAACGGTCGCCTGCACGTTCCCGTGCTCGTATCGGAGAACATGGTCGGACACAAGCTCGGCGAGTTCGCTCCCACGCGCACGTTCAAGGCCCATTCCGGCGACAAGAAAGTCTCGGCGGCGGAGTAAGCATGGAGACCAAAGCAGTCCTGCGTTACGCGCGCATCTCTCCGCAGAAGTGCCGGCTGGTCGTGGATACGATCCGCGGCAAGTCGGCGACGCTCGCGGTCAACACGCTGAAGTTCATGCCGAAGAAGGGCGCCAAGATCGTCCTCAAGGTGCTCGACAGCGCGATCGCGAACGCCTACAACAACTTCAATGCGGACGTCGACGATCTCAAGGTGACGCGAATCGAAGTCGATCCCGCCCCGATGCTCAAGCGCTTCCACGCCCGCGCCAAGGGCCGCGGCGTGCGCATCGCGAAGCGCAGCAGCCACATCCTCGTCCAAGTTTCCGACGGCAAGCGAGAAGCCTAATGGGTCAAAAAGTCAATCCGATCGGCATCCGGCTCGGCATCACGCGCGACTGGTCGTCGAAGTGGTATGCCCACTCGAAGAACTTTGCATCGAACATCCACACGGATTTCCTGGTGCGCCAGTACCTCAACAAGAAGCTCTCCGACGCCTCGGTCAGCCGCATTCACATCGAACGCGCGGCCCGGCGCGCGAACATCACGATCCATACGGCTCGGCCGGGCATCGTGATCGGCAAGAAGGGCGAGGACATCGAGAAGCTCCGGACCGCTGTGGCGAAGATCCTCGGCATGACGATGCAGGACGTACGGCTCAACATCGCCGAGATCCGCAAGCCCGAACTCGATGCGAAACTGGTCGCCGAGGGCATCTCGCAGCAGCTCGAGAAGCGCGTGATGTTCCGCCGCGCCATGAAGCGCGCGGTCACGAATACCATGCGCTCGGGCGCGCTCGGCATCAAGGTGCGCATCAGCGGCCGGCTCAACGGGTCCGAGATCGCGCGCACCGAGACCAATCGCGAGGGGCGTGTGCCGCTGCACACCTTCCGTGCCGACATCGACTACGGCCTCGCCGAGGCGCAGACCACGTACGGGGTCATCGGCATCAAGGTGTGGATCTTCAAGGGCGAGGTGTTCGACGAGCCCGCGGCGGAGGCACCCGCCGCCGAAGCGGAAGTCCAGAAAGCCGCGGAAGCCGCGGCGCCGGCAGCCGGCTAGATTTAGGTAACGACACATGATGCAGCCGAAGCGGACCAAGTTCCGCAAACAGTTCAAGGGCAATATTGCGGGCAAGGCGCAGCGCGGCAACTTCGTCGCGTTCGGCGAATACGGCCTCAAGGCCACCGACCGCTGCCGTATGACCGCACGGGAGATCGAGGCGGCGCGGCGCGCCATCTCCCGCCACGTCAAGCGCGGCGGTCGTATCTGGATCCGAGTGTTCCCGGACGTGCCCATCACCCAGAAGCCGCTCGAAGTGCGCATGGGCAGCGGCAAGGGCAACGTCGAGTACTGGGTTGCCAAGGTGCTGCCCGGCAAGGTGCTCTTTGAGATGGAGGGCATGAGCGAGGAGGTCGCGCGCGAAGCCTTCCGACTTGCGGCCGCCAAGCTCTCGGTATCCACCACGTTCGTCAAGCGTCAGGTGCGCACATGAAGGCGAAGGATTTGCGCGAAAAGAGCGCGAAGGATCTCGGCGAAGAGCTGCTCAAGCTGCGTCGAGAACAGTTCAATTTGCGCATGGCGCGCGCGACCGGACAGGCGGCGAAGCCCGACCAGTTCGCGAAGGTTCGCAAGAACATAGCGCGTGTCAAGACCGTGCTCGCCAGCGGAGGTAAGGCCTGATGTCGACCCCAATTCAATCCGTGGAGGACAAGACCGTGGAAGCCGCTGCCGCTGCGCCGGCCGCGCCCGTGGCGCCCGCCGTTCCCGGACAGCGTCTGCTCACCGGCAAGGTGGTCAGCACGAAGATGGACAAGACCGTCGCCGTGTCGATCGAGCGCCTCGTGAAGCACCCGATGTACGGCAAGTACGTCCGCCGCACGACGAAGCTGCTCGCGCACGACGAGGCCAACGAGTGCAAGGAAGGCGATACGGTGACGATCAAGCCGTGCCGACCCATGTCGCGCCGTAAATCCTGGACCCTGGTGCGCGTCGTGGAACGCGCACAGGCCGGATGAGGGACCGACATGATCCAGCTCAGAACAATGCTCAACGTCGCCGACAACAGCGGTGCGAAGCGCCTGATGTGCATCAAGGTGCTCGGCGGCTCGAAGCGTCGCTATGCCGCGGTCGGCGACGTCATCAAGGTGTCCGTCAAGGACGCCATACCGCGCGGCAAGGTGAAGAAGGGAGAGGTGTACGACGCGGTCGTCGTTCGCACCAAGAGCGGCGTGCGGCGCGCGGACGGATCGCTGATCCGATTCGACACGAACGCGGCCGTGCTGCTCACGAACAAGCTCGAGCCGATCGGCACCCGCATCTTCGGGCCGGTCACGCGCGAGCTGCGCAACGTGCAGTTCATGAAGATCATCTCGCTCGCGCCCGAAGTACTCTAATTGGAAGTCCGTCGATGAAAAAGATCCGCAAAGGCGACACGGTGGTCCTGATCGCAGGCCGCGACAAGGGGCGCCGCGGCGCCGTCATCGAGGTGCTCGCGGACGACCGCGTGCGCGTCGAGGGGCTGAACATGGTGAAGAAGCACCAGCGGCCGAATCCCCAGGCCGGCCAGCAGGGCGGCATCATCGAGCGTGAGGCCCCGCTGCACGTTTCGAACGTGCTGCTCTTCAACCCGGCGACCCAGAAGGGCGATCGCGTCGGGTTTCGCTCGCTTGCGGACGGCCGCAAGGTTCGCGTGTTCAAGTCGAACGACGAAGTGGTCGACGCTAAGTAACGAGTGACGCAAACATGGCAAGGCTAAAACAGGTTTATCGCGACAAGATCGTGCCGGAACTCAAGCAGAGCTTGGGTCTCCAGAACACGATGCAGGTTCCGCGCATCATCAAGATCACGGTCAACATGGGCGTCGGCGAAGCCGTCGCCGACAAGAAGGTCATGGACGCGGCCACCGCCGACATGGCGAAGATCACGGGGCAGAAGCCCGCGATCACCAAGGCGAAGAAGTCGGTTGCGACGTTCAAGGTCCGCGACGGGCAGGCGATCGGCTGCAAAGTCACGCTGCGCGGCGCGCGCATGTACGAGTTCCTCGACCGCCTCGTCAACATCGCGATTCCGCGGATCCGGGATTTTCGCGGCATCAGCACGCGGTCCTTCGACGGGCGCGGCAACTACAGCCTGGGCGTGAAGGAACAGATCATTTTTCCCGAAATCCAGTACGACCAGATCGATCAAATCCGTGGAATGGACATCACCATTTCCACATCGGCCGTGGACGACAAGCATGGTCGCGCACTGCTCGAAGCCTTCAACTTTCCGTTTCGCAAGTAGGGTATAGCCCATGGCAAAGACGAATATGCTCATGCGCGAGAAGCGCCGCCTCAAGGTCGCGAAGAAGTACGCGGGCCGACGCGCCGAACTCAAGGAGCTGATCCGCGACCCGAAGACGGCGCAGGAGGAGCGCGAGCGCGCCCAGGTCGAGCTGCAGCAGCAGCCGCGCGATGCCGGCGCGACCCGGCAGCGCAACCGCTGCTCCATCACGGGCCGTTCGCGCGGCGTATACCGCAAGTTCGGCCTCGCGCGCACGAAGCTGCGCGAAGCCGCGAACCGCGGCGAGATCCCCGGCCTTTCCAAGGCGAGCTGGTGAGGCGCCTACCATGAGCATGACTGATCCGATCGCCGATCTTCTGACCCGCATCCGCAACGCCCAATCCGCCGGAAAGCCGACGGTCGGCATGAGTGCCTCGAAGTTGAAGCTCGCCATCCTCAAGGTCTTGAAGGACGAGGGCTACATCGGCGCTTACAGCGTGGAGACGAGCGGCGCGAAGATGACGCTGTCGATCGAGCTCAAGTATCACGACGGGCGTCCGGTCATCGACCGCATCGAACGCATCAGCCGTCCGGGCTTGCGCATTTATCGCGGCAAGGACGACCTTCCCAAGGTCTTGGGCGGCCTCGGCGTTGCCGTGGTCTCCACTCCGCAGGGAATCATGACCGACCGTCAGGCGCGGGCCGCCGGTACCGGCGGCGAAGTTCTCTTCGTCGTCCAATGAGGGTCCTAACAAGGGTTCAATTATGTCTCGAGTAGCAAAAAAACCGGTCGACCTTCCCCAGGGCGTGAGCGCCACGATCGCCGCGGACGCCGTGACGGTCAAGAGCGGCAACAATTCGCTCAGTCTCGCGCTCAAGAGCGGCATCAAGGTCGTGCAGCAGGACAAGCACCTCACGGTCGAGGCCACGTCCAATGCCGAAGGCCTCAATGCGATTGCCGGGTCGACCCGCGCGCACCTCGCGAACATGGTCACGGGCGTCTCGAAGGGCTACCAGAAGAAACTCGAACTCGTCGGCGTCGGTTATCGTGCCGCGGTGACGGGCAAGAGCCTGTCGTTGACGCTCGGTTTCTCGCACCTCATCAACTATCCGGTTCCGGACGGCATCACCATCGAGACGCCGACCCAGACCGAAATTCTCGTCAAGGGCATCGACCGGCAGCGGGTCGGCCAGACGGCGGCTGAAATTCGCGGTTTCCGACCGCCCGAGCCCTACAAGGGCAAGGGCGTGAAGTACAGCGACGAAAAGATTTCGCTCAAGGAAGCGAAGAAGAAGTAAGCATATGAAACTGGACAAACGAGACATCCGCTTGCGTCGCGCCCTGCGCGGTCGCGTCAAGATCAAAGAGCTGGCTGCCGTGCGCCTCTCGGTACACCGCACTCCGCAGCATATCTATGCGCAGATCTTCGCGGCCGAGGGCGACAAGGTGCTGGTTGCGGCTTCGACCCTCCAAAAAGAGGTGCGCGGCGAGCTCAAGACGACCGGCAACATCGAGGCGGCCAAGGCCGTCGGCCGGGCGATTGCGGAGCGCGCCAAGGCGAAGGGCATTTCGAAGGTCGCATTCGACCGCTCGGGATTCATGTATCACGGGCGGGTCAAGGCGCTGGCAGATGCCGCGCGCGAAGCCGGTCTCGAGTTCTAACTGCAGGTCTGAGGGCGCTATGGCAAGAACAGAAAAACCCATGTCCGGTGATGACCTGCTCGAGAAGCTGGTCGCGGTGAACCGCGTCGCCAAGGTGGTCAAGGGCGGCAAGCAATTCGGCTTCACGGCGCTGACCGTGGTCGGGGACGGCGCGGGCCGGGTCGGCTTCGGCTACGGCAAGGCGCGCGAGGTTCCGGTCGCGATCTCGAAGGCGATGATGCAGGCGCGTAAGAGCCTCGTGAACGTCTCGCTGAAGAACGACACGCTCTTCTACGCGGTCAAGGGCCGCCACGGCACGACGCGGGTCTACATGCAGCCTGCAGCGGACGGAACCGGCGTGATCGCCGGCGGCGGCATGCGCGCGGTGTTCGAGTGCGCCGGCGTGCGCAACGTGCTCGCGAAGAGCTACGGTTCGCGCAACCCGATCAACGTGGTGCGGGCGACCATGGACGCGCTCGCGAAGCTGCGCACGCCCGATGACATCGCGGCCAAGCGCGGCAAGACCGTTGCCGAAATCACGGGATGACGGACATGACGGACAAATACCTCAAGGTGACCCTCGTCAAGAGCCTCTTTGGCCAGCTCGCGAACATTGCGAACTCGGCCCGCGGCTTAGGCTTGCGCCGCATCGGCCACACGGTCGTCATCGCGGACACGCCATCGAACCGCGGCATGGTCAACGCCGCGAGCCACATGCTCAAGGTCGAAGCGGGCACCGCTTCGGAGAAGTAAATCATGCGACTCAATACCATCAAATCCGCTCCGGGCGCCAAGCGTACACATTTGCGCGTCGGGCGCGGAGCGTCGGCCGGCCAGGGCAAGACCTGCGGCCGCGGCGTCAAGGGCCAGCGCGCGCGCAAGGGCGGCTATCACAAGGTCGGGTTCGAGGGCGGCCAGATGCCGCTGCAGCGGCGTTTGCCGAAAATCGGCTTCCGCTCGGCACTCAAGGCCTCGCGCGCCGAACTCACGCTCGATGATCTCGCTCGCGTCAAGGGCGGGGACGTGACGCTTGCGGGACTCATCGCGGCGAACCTCGTGCCGGAAGCGACGAAACTCGTGAAAATCATCCTGTCCGGCAAGGTCGCGAAGCCCTACGCGATCAAGGACAAGGCGATCACCGCGACCAAGGGCGCGAAGATCGCCGTCGAAACGGCCGGCGGCCGTTTCGAGGCCTGAAGGGACCTCCAACCGTGTCAACTTCCAGCACCAATGCCGCGGCAGCACTTGCCGACATGCCGCGCTTCGCAGAAATGCGCAAGCGCCTGCTGTTCTTGCTGGGCGCGCTCGTCGTCTATCGGATCGGGACGTTCATCCCGGTCCCGGGCATCGATGCCGCGAAGTTCGCCGCGTTCTTCTCGACGCAGCAGGGAACCCTGCTCGGCATCTTCAACATGTTCTCGGGCGGTGCACTGCAACGATTCAGCATCTTCGCGTTGAACGTCATGCCGTACATCACGGCATCGATCATCATCCAGATGGCCTCGATGGTCTATCCGCCTTGGGCGCAGATCCGCAAGGACGGTGAGTCCGGGCGCCGCAAGCTGATGCAATACACGCGCTATGGGACGGTGTTCCTGGCGGGCTTCCAAGGTTTCGGCGCCGCGCTCGCAATCCAGAATTCCGGCGGGAATCTGGTTCCGAATCCCGGTCCCCAGTTCCTGTTCATCGCGACGATCTCGATCACGACGGGAACGATGTTCGTGATGTGGCTCGGCGAGCAGATCACGGAACGCGGCATCGGCAACGGCATTACCATGATCATCGTTGCGGGCATCGTCGCGGGATTGCCCCGGGCGATCGGCACGACGCTCGACATGGTGCGTTCCGGGGAAATGAACCCGCTCACCGTGCTGCTCATCCTCGTGGTCGTCGTGCTCGTGACGCTGTTCTGCGTGTTCGTCGAAAAGGCGCAGCGCAAGATCCAGGTCAACTATGCGAAGCGGCAGGTCGGCCGCCGGATGACCCAGGGCCAAAGCACGCATCTGCCGTTCAAACTCAACATGGCCGGCGTGATTCCGCCGATCTTCGCGTCGAGTTTGCTCGTCTTCCCGGCGACCATCGCCCAGTTCTTCGGCAACAGTCCGAATCCGAACGTGATACAGCGGGGTCTGCAGAAAGTCGCGGCGGTGCTCAATTACGGCCAGCCGCTGCACGTCGTGCTGTTCGCGCTGTTGATCATCGGCTTCTCGTTTTTCTACGTGGCCCTGGTCTACGACGCCCGCGATACGGCCGAGAACCTCAAGAAGGCCGGCGCATTCATCCCGGGCATCCGGCCGGGCCAGCAGACCGGCGACTACTTGGACAAGGTCCTCACGCGGCTCACGCTCTGGGGCGGTCTCTACATCATGGCGGTCTGCCTCCTGCCGGAAATCATCCGCATGGCGAATCCGGCCATCCCATTTCAGTTCGGCGGCACGTCGCTGCTCATCATCGTGGTCGGCGTCATGGACTTCGTCGCGCAGGCCTATTCGCACATGATGTCCCATCAATACGAGGGCCTGATGAAAAAGGCCAGCCTCAGGGGCATCGGGAGTAAGAAATGAAAGTACGTCCTTCGGTCAAGAAGATCTGCAAGAACTGCAAAGTCGTGCGGCGCCGCGGTGTCGTTTACATCATTTGCGCGGATCCCCGGCACAAGCAGCGCCAAGGTTGAGCAATGGTCAAACATAACGACTGGAGTTTGGCTAATGGCTTGATTCCGCGTGGTAATTTCTGTAAACTTGCGCGCCCTTTTAGCGTGAGTCCCGCTCACTTTCTGGGCCTCCGTTCAGGGTCCACGGTCAGGAGATAACTAGATGGCGCGTATCGCCGGCATCAATATTCCGATGAACAAGCATGTCGTCATCGGGTTGACCCACATTTTCGGCATCGGCAACAGCCGCGCCGCGCTCATTTGCGATGCAGCGGGCGTCAAGCATGGCGTCAAGGTCAAGGATTTGACGGACGCGGAAGTCGCCTCGCTGCGCTCGCAGGTCGCGAAATTCGCGGTCGAGGGCGACCTGCGCCGGGAAGTGTCGATGAACATCAAGCGGTTGATGGATCTGGGCTGCTATCGCGGCATCCGGCATCGCAAGGGTCTGCCGATGCGCGGTCAGCGCACCCGCACGAATGCCCGAACCCGCAAGGGCCCGCGCAAGCAGGCGGTCAAGATGAACGCACCGCCCGGAAAGGCGTAAGGATTCCGTACCATGGCTGATCAGAAGCAAAATGCCGGACAGGGCGGCGCGGCGGGCAACAAGCCGGCGCGCAAGAAGGTCCGCAAGAACGTGCTCGATGCGATCGCGCACGTGCACGCCTCATTCAACAACACGATCATCACGATCACCGACCGGCAGGGCAATACGCTCTCCTGGGCGACGTCGGGCGGCTGCGGTTTTCGCGGTTCGCGCAAGTCCACGCCGTTCGCAGCGCAGGTCGCTGCAGAGCGCGCCGGCAACGCGGCGCAGGAACATGGCGTCAAGAACGTCGAGGTGCGTGTGATGGGTCCCGGTCCGGGTCGGGAGTCGGCCGTGCGGGCGCTCAACGGCTGCGGACTCAAGATCACGAACATCGAGGACGTGACTCCGATCCCGCACAACGGATGCCGTCCGCCCAAAAAGCGTCGCGTCTAACACTTCAAGGCTCTCGTCATGGCAAAATATACCGGTCCCAAGTGCAAGCTGTCGCGTCGCGAAGGCACTGATTTGTTCCTCAAGAGCGGCGCGAAGCCGCTCGAATCCAAGTGCAAGCTCGAAGTGCCGCCGGGCGGCGTCAAGAGCGAGCGCAAGCAGCGCCTGTCCGAATACGGCCTGCAACTGCGCGAGAAGCAGAAACTGCGCCGTATGTACGGTGTGCTCGAGCGCCAGTTCCGCAACTATTACCAGAAGGCCGCGGGCCGTCCCGGCGCCACCGGCGAGACGCTGCTGCAGTTCCTCGAGTGCCGCCTGGACAACGTCGTCTACCGCATGGGTTTCGCGGTGACCCGGGCCGAAGCGCGGCAGCTCGTCAGCCACAAGGCCGTGTCGGTCAACGACAAGCTCGTGAACATCGCGTCCTTCCAGTGCAAGGCCGGGGACGTGATCAATTTGCGCGAGAAGGCCAAGAAACAGACTCGCGTGCAGGCGGCCCTCACGGTCGCCGCCCAGGTCGGATTTCCCGACTGGGTCGAAGTGGACGACAAGAAGTTTTCGGGTGTTCTCAAGTCCGTGCCGGACCGCCAGGAGATTCTGCCCGACATCAACGAGAGCCTGGTCGTCGAGTTGTACTCCAAGTAACGCCGAAGCAGCCCTGAAGCTGCTTCGCGTCCGCGATCTGCGCGCTGAGCGCATTAGTAACGTAGGTGATATCCATGCAAGGATCGATCAATGAGTTTCTGAAGCCCCGGGTCGTCAAGGTACAGCCCGTTTCGCCGCGTCACGCGCGTATCGTGATCGAACCGTTCGAGCGCGGCTTCGGCCATACGCTCGGCAATGCCCTGAGGCGCGTGCTGTTGTCCTCGCTCCCCGGCGCCGCGATCACGGAGATCGAGATCGAAGGCGTGCTGCACGAATACACGGCCATCGACGGCGTCCAGGAGGACGTGGTCGACATTCTGCTGAACTTGAAGGCGGTTGCGATTCGTATGCACACGCGCGACGTCGCCGAATTACGCCTGCACAAGAAGGGCCCGGGCCCGGTGACGGCGGGCGACATCACGACGGACCACGACATCGAAATCCTGAATCCCGACCTCGTCATTGCGAATCTCACGAAGGCGGGCGAGTTGTCGATGTCGCTCAAAGTGGAGCGCGGCCGCGGCTACCGGCCGGCTGCCCAACGCCTCGCGTTCGAGGAGCAGACGCGCGCGATCGGCCGCCTCCAGCTCGATGCCTCGTTCAGCCCCGTGCGCAAGGTGACCTACAACGTCGAGAGCGCACGCGTCGAACAGCGCACCGACCTCGACAAGCTGATCCTCGACATCGAGACGAACGGCACGATCGATCCGGAGGAGGCGATCCGGCGGGCGGGCGGCATTCTCAAGGATCAACTGTCCGTGTTCGTGGACCTTCAGGGTCAGGATGAGTCCACGGCCAAGGCGACCGAAACTCAGTTCGATCCGATTCTGCTGCGTCCGGTCGATGAACTCGAACTCACGGTGCGCAGTGCGAACTGTCTGAAGGCCGAGAACATCCACTACATCGGCGATCTCGTCCAGCGGACCGAAGTCGAACTGTTGCGGACCCCGAACCTGGGCAAGAAGTCGCTCACCGAGATCAAAGAGGTGCTGGAGAGCCACGGCCTCACGCTCGGTATGCGGATCGACAACTGGCCGCCGCCGGGCCTCAAGCGCGACGACGAACGCGACGGTCTTTGAGGAATAGCACATGCGCCACAGAAACAGCGGTCGTCAATTGTCGCGAAATTCCTCGCACCGGCACGCCATGTTGCAGAACATGGCGGCTTCCTTGCTGCGTCACGAGACGATTCGTACGACCGTGCCCAAGGCCAAGGAGTTGCGGCGTGTGGTCGAGCCTTTGATCACGCTCGCGAAGGTCGACTCGATCGCCAAGCGCCGGCTCGCATTTGCGCGCCTGCGGGACGAATCGGTCGTCGAGAAGCTGTTCACCGAGCTGGGTCCGCGCTTCAAGGCACGTGCCGGCGGCTACACGCGCATCCTCAAGATGGAAGCGCGGCCCGGTGATGCGGCCGACATGGCGCTGATGCAGCTCGTCGATCTGGCCGCGCCGAAGCCGGAGGGCGAGGCCGCCGCCGAGGCGCCGACACGGGGCAAGGCCAAGGCCAAGGCCAAGGCTGCCTAGAGGCCGCTCGATTGTTGACGGTTTCTGGCAGGAATAAATAAGGTAGGGAAGGGATCATGAGCATTGGTAGCGAATTCAAAGAATTTGCGATGAAGGGCAATGTCGTCGATCTGGCGGTCGGCGTCATCGTCGGCGGCGCTTTCGGCAAGATCGTGTCGTCCTTGGTCGGCGACGTCATCACGCCGATTCTCGGCAAGGCCATCGGCGGCGTGAATTTCAGCGATCTCGCGGTGAGCCTCGGGGCGGATCCAAAGGGTAATGCCGTGCTCGTGAAGTACGGCGTCTTCCTGCAGTCGATCTTCGACTTCCTGGTCATCGCCTTCGTGCTGTTCATGGCGATTCGCGCGATCAACAAGTTGAAGAAGCCCGCGCCCGTCCCGGTGGATGCGCCGCCGCCCGCCCCGACCCGCCAGGAAGTGCTGCTCGAGGAAATTCGGGACGCCCTGCGTAAGCAATGAGCGCCCCTCAGTAATAGACGACCCTCAGTTCGCGATTCGGGCGAACGCATCGCGCGTCAGATTCTCCGGCGCCCCGGCCGTTGCGACGACATTGTCCTCGATGCGCACCCCGCCATAGGGCATGAGGGCCTCGACCGTCGGCCAATTGATGAAGCTGCGGCGCCGGTCTGCATGCGCCGACGCCAGCAGCGAGTCGATGAGGTAGATGCCGGGTTCGACCGTCACGACGACCCCGGGCTCGAGCATGCGGGTGAGGCGCAAGTAGGGGTGACCCTCGGGCCGTCGGCGCTCATGGCCCGCCGAATCGGCCAACACGCCGCCCACGTCGTGCACCTGGAGGCCGAGCAGGTGGCCGATTCCGTGCGGAAAGAACACGCTCGTCAGGCCGAGATCGACGGCGTCCACCCCGGGGACGCTCGTCAAGCCAGTGCGATGCATGACGTCGCCGAGCAGTCGGTGCGCAGTCAGGTGCACGTCGCGATAGTCGCGGCCCGCCACGATCTCGTCGCAGAGCAAGAGCTGAGCCTCATCGGTGGCTGCAACGAGATCGGCAAAAGCCCCGGGCCCCGACGCGTGTGTTCGCGTGACGTCCGCGGCATACCCGCGATACTGGGCGCCCGCATCGAGCAGGAAGGATCGCAGCGGCTGCGGCGCTCGTCGATCGAGCCGTTGATAATGCAATACGGCCGCATGTTCGTTGTACGCCACGATGTTGTTGTAGGGCATTTCCTCCTCGCGCTGTCCGCAGGCCTCCAGATAGCGCATGTGGGCCGCATATTCGGACTCGCCCGCTCTAAACGCTGCGAGAGCGGCCTGGTGGCCGCGCGCCGCGAGGCCGCTCGCCCGGCGCATGCATTCGAGTTCGTAGCGCGTCTTCACCGCACGGTCGAAATGCAGCCGGGTCAGCAGGTCGGCGGGATTGAGTGTGCCTTCGGTCGTCGCGGCGTACCCGTCCGCGGGACCGATGAATGCAGCGCGGCCGAGTTTTGCAAGTTCCGCGGCGGCCTGCTTCTCGTCGGCAATGGGGCTGACGTCCAAGGCCCGGGTCCATTCCTCGTGAGGCAGAGGCGCCGCCTGATGCCAATAATCATTCGCTTGGTAAAACAGCAGCTTAGGCCGGCGCCCCGGGGTGTACAGCAAATGGCAGCCCGGGCTGTCGAGTACCGGTACCCAGGCCTTGAAGTGCGGGTTGACCTTGAACGGATAGTCCTGATCGTCGAGAAACTGCACGGGCGGCGCGCCCGCGTGGATGACCAGGGCATCGAATCCAGTTGCCTCCAAGGCGCGATCGGCGCGCTCACTCTGGATGGCGATATGCTCCAAAAACAGCGAATCGACTCCATCTTGACTCACGATTCCTCCGTCGCACGGGGCTGATTGCACACTCGGGAGGGCAGCATGCACTAATTACAAGGGCGTGCCACCCTTGACACATACGGCGCGACCCCCGGTGAAATTCGACGTTAAATGCGCGTAAGGTTCCGGTAAACACGCGGGCCACCCGCGAAAGAGATATGAAATTGGGCTAAAACCCTCTAAAATCGCGACCGATCTCTTGGCGAAGGCCCAAGACAAACCGGTGTGCCTACATCACGTTTTATCATTAAATATTTTCGGGGTATCGATAGATGAAGACCAAACTTGCTCTAAGCGCCTTTGTCGCTGCAGTCGTCCTGAGTGCCTGCGGCAGCAAAACCGAGGCTCCCACGGCTCCGGCTGCTGATGCCACGGCGACCTCCGCGCCTGCCGCCGCCGCCGATGCGGTAGCTTCCGCTGCCTCTGCCGCCAGTGACGCGGCGAACTCCGCCGCTTCCGCCGCCAGCAGCGCCGCCGATGCGGCCGCCGCAGCGGCCTCGGCCGTGAAGCCGTAAAACGCTTCTAACGTCGATCGTACGAGCCCGAACGGACGCCGCAAGGTGGCGTTCGCCAGGGCTCGTTTTCTGAAACTGACGTCGCTGTCGCAATGCCAATCAGTATTCGCGACGTCAAGCGAACCGGCAAGGATCGAGACTGGATCGAATCCGTTTACGACGAGTACCTGGATTCGCTGTCGGACCTCAACACCGGAATATTCCTCAGCGTCAACGCGAACGCCCCGCAGCGCGATGAAATCTTCGCGAGCTGGTTTGCCACCGAGCAGTCGCATCCGCTCATGATCATGCAGGGTTCCGAGCCCGTCGGCTTCGCGCTCGTGACCCGTCCACGGATCCACGCCAAGAATGAGACGCCCGTCGATTTCTGCCTCTCGGAATTCTTCGTGCGCGAACGACATCGACGCACCGGCATCGGGCGCAATGCGGCCGCACTGATTTTCGACCGCTTCGCCGGCGAATGGGAAATCGTCGTGTACCAACGCAATCCGGGTTCCGTGGAGTTCTGGCGCAAGGTCGTCGCCGGCTACAGCCGCGGCCGCTATCGCGAAGCCACCCGCCACGGCGAGGTCCGCGAGCGGTTCCGGAGCCGGCCGCGCCCCCAAGCGGCCGATTAGCGCGGAGGTTCGGATCGCCGCAATGACCGCAAATCGGGCTCGCCTCACAGTCAGGCCTTTCGTGCCTCAAGTATTTCGGCGGACGGTCGATTTCTCGGCATTGATGGAGCATGAAGCCAGCGAGGGGCCACTTGACCAATACCCAGGCGCAATCGACAGGCAACGAGGCCGCGTTCGGCTTCGTGCGCTCCTTGGCCGCCGAACTGTCCGCAGGGCGCGTCGAATTGCCGTCCTTTCCGGAAGTCGTGATTCGCGTTCGGCGGGTGCTCACGGATCCGAATTCAACCGTCGACAAGGTCGTTCGCGTCGTCGGCTCGGAACCCGCGCTCGCCGCGCGGCTCATGCGCATCGCGAATTCCGCCTCGCTCAATACGTCGGGCAAATCGATCACCGACCTGCGCACGGCGATCAATCGCATGGGCTACAACATGGTCCGAAGCGCTTCGATGACGTTCGCGATGGCCCAGATCCGCGACAATGCGCGTCTCGCGAGCGTCAAGCCCTACCTTGACGAACTCTGGGAGCGCTGCTCGCTGACCGCCGCCTTCTCGTACGTGGTTGCGCGCACCTGCACGCGGATCAACGCCGACGAGGCGATGTTGACCGGCATGATGCATGCGATCGGCAAGCTCTACATCCTCACGCGCGTCGTCGATCATCCCGAACTCTTCGCGAGCGTCGCCGCGCTCAACGAGGTCATCGATGATTGGCATGCCGAGATCGGCAAGGCGATCCTCGAGAATTGGGATTTCGCCGACGAGATGGTGCAAGCCGTGGGCAATCAAAACGACCTCGAGCGCTCGCTGCCCGAGGTCGCTGACCTGAGCGACGTGGTCGCCGTCGCGATCCTGATGGCGTCGTTTCGCGAGGACACCGCCCTGCTGAACGCGGCGCTCGAGGGTTTGCCCGCGGTAGCGCGTCTGCGTCTCGATGCGGCCCGGCTCGAAAGCGTGATGAAGGACTTCGCCGCGGAAGTGGCCGCGCTACGCAGCGCGCTCGGCGCCTAACACCGCCGCGATCGATCCGGCGACGAAGCCGGCATCGGCGGGCATCAGGCCCGCAAGATTCATACGGCTGTTGCTCAGCATGTAGATGTGATGCTCCTCGCGCAGTCGCGCGACCGCCGCCTTCGAGCAACCGAGCTGAGAGAACATCCCGCGCTGGTCGACGAGGAAATCGAACTCTCGCGTGCCGGTCGCCCGGCGCAGTGCCTCGGAGAGGAGCTTGCGCATCGCGTGGAGGCGCTCGCGCATTACGGTGAGTTCCGCATGCCACTGATTCTGGAGTCTGGCGTCGGCGAAAATGCGCGCCGCGATCGCCGCGCCATGGTCGGGCGGCATCGAATAGATGCCGCGGGCGATTTGCAGCACGTGGCTGTGAGCCGCGGTTGCCGCGGCCCCGGACTCGGCGAGGAGGATCAGCGCGCCCAGGCGCTCCCGATAAATGCCGAGATTTTTCGAGAACGACACGGCGATCAGCAGCTCCGGAACGGCGGCGGCCACGTGGCGCAGGCCGAAGGCGTCCGCGTCCAAGCCGTCGCCGAATCCCTGGTAGGCGAGATCGACAAACGGCAGGAGCCGCCGCCGCACCAGCACCTCGGTGAGTTCGCGCCACTCGGCTGGAGCGAGGTCCGCTCCCGTCGGATTGTGGCAGCACGCATGCAGTAACACGACGTCGCCGGGCGCGGCGAGATCGAGGCGCTCGAGCATGGCCGCGAAGCGCAGACGATGCGCGGCCACGTCGTAATAGGGATAGGTTTCGAGCCGCAAGCCCGCACCGCCGAGCAGCGGCAAGTGGTTGCCCCACGTCGGGTCGCTCACGAGCACGCGGGTCGTGGACGAGGCGGCGCGCAGCAGTTCCGCGCCGACGCGCAGCGCTCCGCAGCCGCCCGGGGCTTGGACGACCCGCAGGCGCGCGGGTCCGATCGCCGAGCGGGCCGAACCCAGCACGAGGTCGACCGCCGCCTCGTTGAACTCGGCTCGACCCGCCGCGGCGACATAGGATTTTGTGGTCTGCTCCGCGAGGACCATGCGCTCGGCCTCGCGCACACAATCGAGGATGGGAGTATTGCCCGACAGATCCCGGAACACGCCGACGCCGAGGTCAACTTTGCGGGCCGCCGGATCGGCGCGATACTGCGCCATCAGCCCGAGGATGGTGTCTTCGTTCAGGAGATGCAGATGTTCGAACAAGGCGCGCTCCCTCAAAGCCGGTGAAACCCGCGGCGCGTAGAAGTTACAACGAACCGGACGCGCATGATAGCGTCGAATCCGCCTGGGATAGAGTGCGACGCGACAGTCGGGATCAATGCGAGCGAACCGACCCCATCGAGGCCGCCACCCCCTTGGAGGTCGCCAAACAAAGACAGGCTAACGAGTGCTAAGATATTTAGGTAAGGTGAATCTTCGACTCGAATCGTTCCGAGTAACCCACCAGCATCGAGCAAGGGAGAGGATCTCATGGCGCTTTGGAAAGAAACGACGACACCCGGCACACCGGGCACGGCTGCCCCGCCGCCCAACGCAACTCCCGCAGCCCCGGTTGCGGAGCGAATTCAGAGTCCCAATGCCGACCCCGGCGTGCAGGCCGCTGCGCGTCGGCCGCCGGTTCGGCCGGATGCCGGCGAATCGGTGATCGCGGCCAATCTATCGATCGAAGGGAAAATCGAAGGTTCGGGCAACGTGCGCATCGCGGGCCGCTTCAAAGGCGATGTGCGCATCGACGGCAATTTCAACATCGAGCCCGGCGCCCACCTGACCGGCCAGGTGCTCGCGGCCGTCGTCATCGTCGGCGGCGAGTTGCAGGGCAATATCGAATCGGCGAAACGCGTCGACGTGCTCGACGGGGGCGTGATCGTCGGCGACGTCAAGGCGGGATCGATCACCGTTGCCGCAGGGTCCCGCATGCGCGGGCATGTCGAGTTCGGGTGGGAGGATGAGAAAATCGCGCGTCAGGGCGGCAGCGTGCGTCCCGGCGAGGCCGTGCGCCCCGGCGAGGTCGTACGCCCCGGCGAGGCCGTGCGGTCGGGCGAAATCCCGCGTTCTCCCGAAGTGGCCCGATCGCTCGACGTCAACCGTCCGGTCGAAGTCAAATAGCCGTGAGCGTGGCGCGTTCGGGTCCGGTCGGCGCAACGCGGATTTGCCCGCATTGCAAAGCCACGGTTCTGATGAGCGCCAACATCTGTCCGGGTTGCCAGCACCATTTGCGCTTCAACTCGGCGACCGTCGATCCGCAGGCCGTCGGAGTATCGGCGATGCGGGTCGACGGGACGATCGCTCACGCGGGTCCCGAGGAGTGCGAATATTGCGTCGTCGTGTCGATCTCGAACGAACGCGGGGACAAGATCGCGCGTCAGGTGGTCGGTGTCGGTGCTCTCGGGCCCGGAGAGCGCCATTCCTACAGCTTTTCGGTGGACCTCATGCCGGTGCGGACCACCTTCGACCGCAAGCGGCATTGACGGCCGTCGCGGCCGCGCGGGGGTGCGGCCCCCTCGGCAATCAATCGCCCCGGCATCAGCCGCCGACTTTTCGCTCGATGTCGATGAAGCGGAGGAACTCGGCCCGGGTCGAGGGATCCTCGCGGAACGTCCCCAGCATCTTGCTCGTGACCATCGATACCCCCCGCTTGTGCACCCCGCGGGTCGTCATGCATTGATGCACGGCGTCGATGACGACACCCACACCGCGCGGCTGTAGCACGTCGTTGATACAGGCGGCGATTTGCGCGGTGAGCTTCTCCTGCACCTGGAAACGCCGGGCATAACCGTCCACGACCCGGGCGAGCTTGCTGATGCCGACGACTCGGTCCGTCGGCAGGTAGCCGACGTGAGCCCGTCCGATGATGGGTGCCATGTGATGCTCGCAGAACGACTCGAAGTTGATGTCGCGGAGGACGACCATCTCGTCGTAGCCGTCGACTTCTTCGAACGTACGCCGCATGTATTCCCCGGGGTCGGTGTCGTACCCGGAAAACCAGTCGCCATAGGCTTTGACGACACGCTTCGGCGTGTCGCGCAGGCCCTCGCGTTCAGGGTCCTCGCCGGCCCACAGCAACAGGGTCCTCACCGCAGATTCCGCGGCCGTCCGCGACACCTTGCGGCGCACGGCGCGTTTTACGTTCTTGTACATAGTAATGCCCCGGGGCCGGGTTTGTCGTTGCTGGCCCAACAGAATACCACTGCAGCACTACCCACCGGTTTGCGCAGGGCTCTCGCGCCGCAGTATGGATTGACTTGAGCCTTTCGAAGTCACATCCTCCTCGGCCTTCGTGAGGAATCCCCGCCGCAGCAGAGGTTGCCCGTGAATCGACGCATTTCGTCCCGCTTCGCCGCCTTCGTGGCGGCGAGCTATACGGTCGCCGCGACGGCGGCCGCGGCACCGGCGAGCGCGCCGGCGGACGCCGCATCGCGGCAGCTCGCGCACGACATCTTCAAGCAATTGGTCGAGATCAACACGACCGATTCGGTGGGCAGCACGACGCTTGCCGCTCGTGCGATGGCCGATCGGCTGCTCGCGGCGGGTTTCGCGCCCGCCGACGTCGTCGTGCTTGGGCCGAACGAGCGCAAGGGCAACCTGGTGGCGCGCTATCGCGGCAAGGTCGGCGGCACGAAACGCCCCTTGCTGATCATCGCGCATCTCGACGTCGTCGAGGCGCGACGCGAGGACTGGACCACCGACCCCTTCCGCTTCGTCGAGCAGGACGGCTATTTCTACGGTCGCGGCACCCAGGACATGAAGGACAACGACGCCATCGTCGTCGCGGATTTCATCCGACTCAAGACCCGCGGCTACGTGCCGAACCGCGACATGATCCTCGCACTCACCGCCGACGAGGAGGGCGGCCGCTCGAACGGCGTCGATTGGCTGCTCAAGAATCATCGCGAACTCGTCGATGCCGAATTCGTCCTGAATCCCGATGCCGGCGGCGTCTCGACCGATCACGGGAAGCCCCTCGCGATCGAGATCGAGGCCACCGAGAAGCTCTATGCGGATTTCCAGCTGCTCGCGACCAATCCGGGAGGCCATAGTTCGCTGCCGAAGCCCGACAATGCGATCTATCATGTGGCCGACGCCTTGGGCAAGCTCGAGCGCACGCCGTTTGCATTCGAATTGAACGCGGTGACACGCGAGTACCTTGCGCACATGCAGACGGTCGAGACCGCCCAGAACGCCGCGGACATTCGGGCCGTGCTTGCGTCGACCCCCGACCCTGAGGCGATCGCGCGCCTGTCCGCCGACGCGCGCTACAATTCCACGCTGCGCACGACCTGCGTCGCCACGATGCTGAGCGGCGGCCATGCGCCGAACGCCCTGCCGCAGCGCGCCGAGGCGAATGTGAACTGCCGCATCCTGCCCGGCCATTCGCAGGAGGAGATCCGGCGCGAACTCGTGCGGCTGTTCGATGATCCGGAACTTGGCGTGCGCTATCGCAGCGATGCGGGCGACCTCGCCGACGTGGCGTCCGACCGCAAGGCGATGGCCCCGCCGCCGCTGCGCGCCGACGTGATGGACGCGATTCGCAGCGCTTCCGCTTCGCGGTGGCCCGGAACACCGATCATTCCGGAGATGGAAACCGGCGCCTCGGACAGCGTCTACACGATGCTTGCAGGCATCCCGAGTTACGGCGTGAGCGGCGTGGCGATCGACCGCGACGACGTGCGCATGCACGGCAAGGACGAGCGCGTTCGGGTCGCCTCGTTCGACGCGGGCCTCGACTTTTACCGTGATTTCCTCATCGCTCTGACGAGCGACAAGCGGTAGTGCCATGTTGACGGCGATGCTCATGACGGCGTTGCTGGCGGTACCCGGCGGCGCCGCGGAGCAGGCGCCTCCGCCGGCGACCATCGATGCACTCGTGGTCACCGGCGAGCGTACGGGCCCCGGTTTGTGGCACGTGCATGGGCCGACGGGTCATCGCGGCGAAGCCTGGATACTCGGCACGGTCTCGCCGCTGCCGAAGTCCATCACCTGGCGTTCGCGCGAGGTCGAAGAGCTGCTCGGCAGGACGAACGTGGTGCTCGTCAACAAACCGTTCGAAATCGGCATCGTGCGCGGCTTGTGGCTCTATTTGACGCAGCGCAACGTGTTCGTGATTTCCAATGGCCGAAGATTGGCCGACGTCATGCCGGCCGATCTATACCGGCGCTTCGAAACCCAGCGCGTCAAGTACAGCAACGATGCCGAGAAATGGTCGCGCTACCGGCCCATCATCGCGACGGCGTTTCTCGAACAGGCGGCGCTGCATCAGGTGGGCCTGTCCGCGCGGCTCGACATCGGTGCCGAGGTGCGCAGCCTGGCGCGCCGGCGCAGCGTGCCGATCGAGGAACTGAAGATCGCCGGCGTGCGGGATTTCATCGATGCGCTCAAGACCATGCCCAAGGCCACGGAGCTCACCTGCGTCGCCGCGGCGCTCGCGACGGTCGAATCCGGGCTGCCGCGCCTGATCGCCCGGGCGCAGGCCTGGGCGACGGGCGACGTCGAGCGCATCCAGAGCCTGCCCGACCCCCAGGAGGTGGATGCGTGCTTCGCGGCGCTGTCGGCCGACGCCGGCGCCGCCGATCTCTTGACGCAGATTCGCAAGACCTGGGTCGATAACGTCGATGCGCACCTGCGCCAGGGCGATGCCAGCCTCGCCGTCGTCAACATGGATTTGCTGCTCGAACGCGGCGGTCTCGTTGATGCGCTGCGCGCCCGCGGCTATTCGGTCGATGCGCCCTGACGCAGAGCGAGCGCCGCCAGGATCTCCTCGACAATGACGTGACCGCGATAGGCGAAACCGGTGTACACCTGCAGCAGGTTCGCGCCCGCCCGCAAGGTCTCGAGGGCGCTCGAGGCGTCCATGATGCCGCCGACGCCGATGATCGGCACGTCGGGTCCCAACGCCGCCCGCAGGCTCGCGATCACGGATACCGAGAGGGCATGCAGCGGCCGGCCGCTCAAGCCGCCCGCTTGGTCGCGCGGCAACTGGGTCGCGAAGGGTCGCAGATCCGTCGACGTGTTGGTCGCGATCACGCCGTCGATGCCGAGCGTGCGCAATTGCGCGGCGAGCGACTCGATCTGATCGGGACTCAAGTCGGGGGCGACCTTGACGAGCAGCGGGACGCGTTTGCCGCTGTCCCGGGCGAGTCCGAGACGCGCTTCGAGCAGCGTCGTCAGAATGCGATCGAGTCCGTCCCTGCCCTGCAATTCGCGCAGGCGCGCGGTGTTCGGTGAGGACACGTTCACCGCGATGTAGTCCGCGAAGGGGTAGACCTTGCGCATGCAGTCGAGGTAATCGCGCTCGGCGCGGTCGATCGGCGTGTCGACATTCTTGCCGATGGAGACGCCTCGAATCCCGGTGTAGCGGCTCTGGGCGAGCCGAGCGACGAGATGATCCACGCCCTTGTTGTTGAATCCCATGCGATTCACGAGCCCACCGGCCGCGCGCAGCCGGAACATGCGCGGCTTCGGGTTGCCGGGCTGCGCGCGCGGCGTGACCGTGCCCAACTCGACGTGGCTGAAACCCATTTGACCAAGCGCATCGAGATGGTCGCCGTTCTTGTCGAAGCCCGCGGCGAGTCCGAGCGGATGGGCGAACGACAGACCGAGACACTCGATCCGCGATGCGGCGGGTGGAATACGCGCCCGCCAAAGGGCACCGGTAAAGCCCAAGCCGGCGAGTGCAAGGTCGTGGGCCCGCTCGGGGTCGAGACGACCCAGGACCGCCACGGACGCGCGGGCGAGCGCCTCCGTTCCGCGCCACCTCATCGGAGGCGTGTCATTGCGCCGCCAGCAGGGGAGAGACGACCGTGACGAGCGCCGACCCGAGCAGCGCGTGCTGATCGACATCGAGATGAATGCCGTCGATGCGGCTCGGCGGCGTCACGCTGCCGGCGTCGAAGAAATGGCAGCGCAACTCCTCGGCCGTGACTCGAAAGGCCTCGGCGAGTCCCTTGGAGCGTTCGGCCGCCCCCGCGAACTTGCGCGCCAGCGGACCTCGAGGCTCGCCGATCGGCGGCGGCGCGATGATCAAAATGGGCGGCACCGCCATGCCGGGCTCGATCGGCGCCCCGCGGATCGCGCCGACCAGGGTCGCAATCCCCTGGGCCGAGTGCGACACGTCGTGGACGTGCACGGACTGGAAGTCGTTCGTGCCGAGCATCAGGATGACGAGCGCAAGCGGCGAATGACTCTCGATGCGCTGGGCGAGGCCGGCCAGTCCGCTGCGCCCGGGCTTGAACGGATCGTCCCAAACCGTGCGCCGGCCGTTCAGGCAGTCCTCGAGCACGCGCACGTCGCGCGCCTCGCGCGCCAGGCCGCGCTCGAGCACTCCCGGCCAGCGCTGCTCGAACGGCAGACGCTGCCGCGTGCCCGGCACGATGCCCCAGGTCAGCGAATCCGAATAGACGAGAAGCTGCTGCATCCCTGCATTTTACACGGTGATGAGCCCATGGCGGATCGCGATCAGCGTGAGCTCGGACTGATTGGCGACCTCGAGCTTCTGTTTGATGTTGTAGAGGTGGGTTCCGACGGTCGAGGCCGACAGCGTGAGCTCCTGCGCAATACGCTGGACCGTGGCGCCGGCCGCTAGGCGCACGAAGACCTGGAATTCGCGCTCCGTGAGGCGCTCGATCGGCGACTTCGCGGCGCCCCCGAAATCCGCGAGCGCGAGCTTCTGAGCGAGCTCCGCGTCGAGATAGCGCCGGCCCGCCGCGACGCTGCTCACGGCATCGAGCAAAGCCTCGGGCGCGCTGCGCTTCGAGAGGAATCCGAGCGCGGACTCCTGAAATGCGCGCCGCGCGTGAATCGTGTCATCGTGCGCGGACAGCGCGAGCACGCGCGCCTCGCCGTCCCGGGCGCGAATCCGCCGGATGGCCTCCAGGCCGCCCATGCCCGGCATGCTCAAGTCCATGACGACGACGTCCGGCGTCAGCTCGACATAGAGCCGACAGGCTGCCTCGCCGCTGTCGGCTTCGCCGACGACCGACATGTCCGCACGCGACTGAAGCAACAGTCGAAAGCCCATGCGCACGACCGCGTGGTCGTCGACCAGCAGGATGCGAATCACGCCTGGACCTCCGCCGGCAGCGGGATGTCGGCGCACAACCGGGCGCCGCCGACGTCGCGATTGCCGATGGCGCACTCGCCGCCGAGTTCGGCGACGCGCTCGGCGAGGCCCCGCAACCCGAAGTGTCCCGGCGGCGCCTCGCCCGACAGCCCCACGCCGTCGTCCGACACCGTGACGCGCAGGCTCGCTCCGTGCGCGATCGCTTCGATGTCGATGTGAGTCGCCTGCGCGTGGCGCAGGGCGTTGATCAGCCCCTCCTGGACCACCCGATACACGGCGAGCGTGTAGCGCGGGCCCAGGTTGGCCGGTAGATCTTGGCTCAGTCTCAGCGCGATATGCGGCTGGCGGCTCTGCCAGTCGCGCACCAGATTCTCGAGCGAGGCGGCGAGACCCGTCGAGTCGAGCGACAGCGGCGCGAGCCGGGGGATCAGCCCGTGCATGGCGTCGTAGAGCCGCGCGGCCTCATCGGAGATCATCTGTGCGATCTCGGCCGTGGCTGGGTCGCGATCGCCCGTTCGCGACACGATCGCGAGGGCGAGACTGCGGATCGCCGTGACCGACTGGCCGAACTCATCATGCAGTTCGTGGGCGATCAGGCGCCGCTCCTCCTCGATGCGCTGATCGGTGAGTGCCGCGATTTCACGGCGCTCGGCGAGGCGCGCCTCGGCTTCCCGCGCTTTGCCTTCGGCGCCGACCTTGTCCTCGACGGCTTGCGCCATGCGGTTGAAGGCCGAGCCGATCCGATTCGCCTCGAGACCGGCGAGCGGCGGTAGACGAAACGCGAGATCGCCGCGCTCGATGCGCTCGAGCCCCGCGGCGATGATCGGAAACGGCTCGAGCACGCGAGCCACGGACCAGAGGGCGGCGAGGTTCACGGCGATGAGCATCAGCACGCCGATGGTCGCAAGGCGGGCGACACCGTCCCAGGCATCGAGCACGGCGCGCGAGGGCTGGGCTTCGACGACCAGCCGCAAACCGTCGCGCAACAGAAAAGTCTGCTTGAAAACCGGCGGCGACAACAAGGCCACGAACCACGCCGGCGCCTCACGGCCCGCCTTGTAGGTTGCGCTCGGCGAGCGGTACAACTCTTCACCGGACGGCGACAATAAGTAAACTTCGTTGGCGCGCACGCGGCCGAGGTTCTGCAGGAACTGCAGCACGAGATTCGGGCCACCCACGGTCGAATAAATCGAGGTGATGTGGCCGAGGAGCAGGGCGGCCACCCGATTCGAGCCCTCGATTTCCTCGCGCACGGCGGAGCGCGTGCTGTGAATCTCGGCGCCGATCAGGACCAGCACGAAGGCGGCGGAAAGACCGGCAACGACGAGGTTCAGTCGGGTCTTGAGGGTCATTGCCGCCATCCTAGCAGGCCCGCGCGCAGCAAAGGTCCCGAGCCGGTTAATGAAAATCTGGAGGTCAATCTAATGATGGCCTCGATGCCGTGTGCGCCGCGACAGCCGATCATGGGATCTCGTTCAACCTAGAGGAGAAACACAATGACCTGGGAAACCCCGCAAGCGATCGAAATGCGATTCGGCATGGAAATCACCATGTACATCGCGAATCGCTGATCAGCGATTCGGCATCCGCCCGCGGCCCGCGGGCGGATGCCACTTGCACCCCTGCTACTCATCGTTCCGTGATCATTCGAATTCTCGGCTCCGCCGCCGGTGGCGGCTTTCCGCAGTGGAATTGCAACTGCCCCAATTGCGCGGGTTTTCGTGCCGGGTCTCTGCGCGCGCAGGCGCGCACCCAGTCCTCGATCGCGGTTGGCGCCGGGTCCGGCTGGGCGCTCGTCAATGCCTCGCCGGACGTCCGGGCGCAGCTGCTGGCGAACCCGGCGTTCCAGCCGAATCGCGGCCTGCGCGACTCCGCGATCGAGGCCATCGTGCTCGTCGACGGTCAGGTCGATCACACGACCGGCCTGTTTATGTTGCGCGAGTCGAACCATCCCTGGGACCTCTGGTGCACCGAGAGCACCCACGCGGACCTCACGCGCGGCAACCCGATTCTCGCCGTCCTCGGGTTCTTTTGCGGCATCGTCTGGCACCCGATCGAGTTTAACGGCGCGGCGTTTCGGATCGCGAGGCTCCCTGGCGTGCGCTGGCGGGCGATTCCGGTCGCGAGCAAACCCGCTCCTTACTCGCCGAATCGATCCGCGCCGCTGCCCGGCGACAACGTCGCGCTCGTGATCGAGGACGAGACGAGCGGCGCCTCCCTGCTCTATGCGCCCGGTCTCGGCAGTATCGATGCGCCGATCTGGGCGGCGATGCAGGCGGCCGACTGCGTGCTCGTCGACGGCACGTTCTGGCGCGATGACGAAATGCAGAGCGTGGGCGTGTCCAGTAAACGCGCAAGCGACCTGGGTCATCTGCCGCAAAGCGGCGCCGGCGGCATGCTCGAATGGCTGCAAAGGCTGCCTCGGACCACACGGAAAATCCTCGTGCACATCAACAATACGAATCCGATCCTCGACGACGACTCGGCCGAGCGCGGCGAACTCGCACAGCTCGGCGTCGAGGTCGCCTGGGACGGCATGGAGATCAGCCTGTGACGGCCTGGAGTCCTGCGGAATTCGAGGGCGAACTGCGCCGGCAGGGTGCTGCCTATCACATCCACCATCCGTTCAATCGCATGCTCAACGCCGGCACGGCCTCGCGCGAACAGATCCAGGGCTGGGTTTCGAATCGCTTCTACTATCAGATCAACATCCCGATCAAGGACGCGGCGATCCTCGCCAATTGCCCGGATCGCACGGTGCGGCGCGCCTGGGTGCAGCGGATCCTCGATCACGACGGCTACGGCGAGGATGCCGGCGGCATCGAGTCGTGGCTGCGGCTCGCTGAGGCCGTCGGCCTCGCCCGCGACCACGTCGAGAGTCTCGCTGAGGTCGCCCCGGGCGTACGTTTTGCGGTCGATGCCTACGTGAATTTCGCACGGCGTGCGCCTTGGCCGGAAGCCGTCTGCTCCTCGCTGACCGAACTGTTCGCGCCCGAGATCCACAAACAGCGCCTGGCGAACTGGCCGCAGCACTACCCTTGGATCGACCGTGCCGGATTGCACTACTTTCAAAGCCGCATCAGCCTCGCGCGTCGTGACGTCGAATGCGGTCTCGCGGTCACGCTCGACAAGTTCGACACGCGGGAACTGCAGGAGCGCGCGCTCGAGATATTGAAATTCAAGCTCGACGTGCTCTGGCAGATGAGCGATGCCATGGCCTTGCGGTATGGAGTCGCGACATGAGCGCAGGGCCGGAGGACGGGAGCGCCACCCCGGAGCGCGCGGTCGGTGCGGACGCCCGGCCGGTGCTCGGGCGGCGGTTTCGCCTGCAATGGGAGCCCGCGCAGAACGCGCACGTACTGCTCTATCCGGAGGGTTTGATCAAATTGAACGGCAGCGCCACGGAAATTCTCAAGCGCTGCGACGGCACGGCGACGGTCGCGGCGATCACGGCCGATCTCGAACGGGCGTTCGGCGCAAGCAATCTCTTGCCGGAGGTTCTCGCGTTTGTGAAAACGGCCGTGGCGAAGAACTGGCTGGCGTTCGCGCCATGAGCGGGCCGTCGCCACGACCGGGACCGCCGCTCTGGCTGCTCGCGGAGCTCACGTACCGGTGTCCCCTGCAGTGCGCGTTTTGTTACAACCCGACGAATTTCGCGGGCATCGACACGGAGCTTTCCACCGCCGAGTGGCTCCGGGTGCTGCGCGAAGCGCGCGCCGCGGGCGCCGTGCAACTCGGCCTGTCGGGCGGTGAGCCGCTCGCACGGGAGGATCTCGAGCAAATCGTCGCCGAGGCCCATGCGCTCGGGTTCTACAGCAATCTGATCACGTCGGGCGTCGGGCTCAACGAGACCCGGATCGCGGCCCTGAAGACTGCCGGCCTCGATCACATTCAACTCTCGTTCCAGGACAGCAGCAAACAATTGAATGATTTCCTGAGCAGCACGCGCACGTTCGAACTGAAGTCGAAAGTCGCCGCGCTCATCAAGAAATACGATTTCCCGATGGTCCTGAACGTCGTGTTGCACCGGCTCAACATCGATCACGTCGAAGCGATACTCGATATGGCCGAACGGCTCGGGGCGGAATACGTCGAGCTCGCCAATACCCAGTTCTATGGTTGGGCCTGGCACAACCGCGAACAGCTGATGCCGAGCCGTGCCCAGGTGGAGCGGGCGGAGGCGACGACCCGCCGATATCGCGAACGGGTCGGCAGTCGCATGCAGATCTATTTCGTCGTGCCCGATTATTTCGAGAGCCGGCCCAAGCCGTGCATGAATGGGCTGGGGTCGATCTTCCTGACGGTCGCGCCCGATGGCCTGGCGCTGCCCTGTCATGCGGCGCGCATGCTGCCCGGGCTCGATCTGCCCAACGTGCGCTCGGCGAGTATCGAGCACATCTGGTACGACTCCGCGGGTTTCAATCGCTACCGCGGCGACTCCTGGATGAAGGAGCCGTGCCGGAGCTGCCCGGAGAAGACGCGGGATTTCGGCGGCTGCCGCTGTCAGGCGTTCCTCATGACGGGCGATGCGGCGAATGCGGACCCCGTCTGCGATCGTTCGGCCGCGCATGCGCTCGTGACCGAAACCGTCGCGCGCGCCGATGCGCGCGGCGCGACGCCGGCGACTGCGACCGCGACCGCGACCGCGACCGCGACTGAGTCTGCGACTGCGCCTGCTCCTGCTCCTGCGCCGGCGCCTGTGCCGGAGGCGGCGACGCGCCCGCTGCTGTTTCGCAATTTGGCGAATTCCATGAATCTCGGTCGCTGACGCGCCGGCCATGCACGAGTTCGCGATCGAAAGCGAGGGCCTGAGCAAGCGCTATGGCGATCTGTGCGCGGCCGCCGACCTGGATCTCGCGATCCCGGCAGGTCAGTTCTTCGGTCTGCTCGGTCCCAACGGGTCGGGCAAGACCACGACGATCCACATGTTATCGTCGCTGATCGCGCCGTCGGCGGGCGAAGCGCGCGTGGCGGGCTTCGACCTGCGTACGCAAAGACTCGCGATCCGACGCAACATCGGCGTCGTGTTCCAGTCCCCGGCGCTCGATCCGTCGCTGTCGGCGGCGGAGAACCTGCGCTTCGCGGGCCGCATCAATGGCGTGCCCTCCCGCGAGATCGAGAGGCGCAGCGCCGAACTTCTCGATTTGTTCGGTCTCGGTCCACATCGGGACGCACCGGCGGCGACGCTCTCCGGCGGCATGCGTCGCGCGCTCGATATTGCACGCGGTGTCATTCACCGACCCCAGATCCTCTTCCTCGACGAACCCACGACGGGCCTCGACCTCGTCAATCGGCGAGCGATCTGGCGGCATGTCGCGGAGTTGCGCGCAATGACCAATCTGACGGTGTTCTTGACGACCCACTATCTCGAGGAAGCCTTCGATTGTGATGCGGTCGCCTTCCTCCGCTCCGGCAGCATCGTGCTGGGGGGACATCCCGGTGAGCTCGTCGAGCAACTTGCCCGTTACGTCGTGGAAATCGAGACCGATCAGCCTGAGGAGATCGTGCGACGCTTGCAGCCGCGGCTCGGTGAGCCCCGCAGCGTGACAGAGCGCCTGGAATACCTGTGTGACGTCGAACCCGGCGAGGTCGCGCTGCTGCAAGGGGAGCTCGGCACAGCCGTGCGCGCCGTGCGTTGGCGACGGCCGAACCTCAACGATGTGTACCTGTGGGTCAATGAGCGGCGCGCGGCGCGCGCCGAGGCGGCTTGAGAGCTTGCTCGCGCGCGCCCTGTACGCGGTGATCGAACGCGACGTGCGCAAGATGCTGCGCCAGCGAGGGCGGCTGCTTGCTGCGCTCGCCCGCTCGCTGTTGTGGCTGCTCGTGATCGGTGCAGGCTTCGGCGCGCTGCAGCGGGGAAGCGGGGCCGCGGGCTACCAGGCGTTTCTCGTGCCCGGCGTGCTCGGCATGACCTTGCTGTTCGGCGCCGTGCTCGCTGCGCTCTCGACGGTGTATGACAAGGAATCCGGATTCATGCGCATGCTGATCATCGCGCCGTTGCCGCACGCCTGGATCGTACTCGCCAAGACCTTGGGTGCAGCGGTCGTCGCGCTGATTCAGGCGGCGATGCTGCTCGTGGTGCTCGCGCTCCTCGGCTGGCTCGATCGCGGCATCTCGTTCGGCGAATTGCTCTGCGGGCTCGCCGGCACGGCGCTCGCCTGCGCGAGCCTCGGGAGTCTGATCGCGGCGTGGTCGGGGACACTCGAGAACTTCGCTGGCATGATGAATTTCGTGCTGTTTCCGGTATTCTTTCTATCTGGGTCGCTGTACCCCGTCGAGCGCTTGCCGCCGGCCTTGAATCTCGTCGCTACGCTGAATCCCTTTACGCACGGCGTCGATCTGCTGCGGCATGCCCTGCACGCGGGGCCGGCGTTCAGCGTCGGCACGGACTGCGGCGTGCTCTGCGGGTTCACGTTGATCGCCGTGACCGTGGCGGCGCTGCGCTTTTCCGGCGCCGCAGCGGGCGAACCGCGCGTCAGGAGACTTGCCCAATGAGACAGATTGGCCCCATGAGACAGATTGACCCCATGAGATCGACATGGCGATGACGCCGGCGCCGCTGTGGGTGATGCTGCTGTTTCCGCTGCTGCTCGCGGCCGAGACGGTCACTCGCTTGTGGCTCGCGACCCGCCAGATCGGTGCCGTGCGCGCGCATCGCGACCGGGTTCCGGCGATGTTCGCCGGCCACATTGAACTCGTCGAGCAGCAAAAGGCCGCTGACTACACGGTCGCACGCATGCGCCTCACGCGCGTCGCGACGGTCGCGGAGGCCGTCCTCAAGCTCCTCTTGACGGTTGGCGGCGGCATCGCTTTGCTCAGTCAGGCCGTGGCGGCAACCGGCTGGTCCGAGCCGTGGCGTGGTCTCGCGCTTCTGGCATTCGTGTTTCTCGTCGCGCAGATATTCGGGCTGCCTTTTGCGCTTTACCGGGTGTTCCGAGTCGAAACCCGGTTCGGCTTCAACCGAACGACGCCCGGGCTGTTCGTCGCCGATTTCGCGAAGCAACTGCTGCTCGCGGCGCTGCTCGGCGGACCGCTCGTGCTCGTGACGCTCCTGCTCATGGACCGCGGTGGTACCTGGTGGTGGCTCTGGGCCTGGGGCGTGCTGCAGCTCGCGACCGTTGGACTTGCCTGGGCTGCACCTCGTTTCATCGCGCCGCTCTTCAATCGGTTCGCGCCGCTCAGCGATGCGATGCTCGCCGCGCGCGTGCAGGCGCTGCTCGAACGCTGCGGCTTTACGGCGCGCGGCGGGGTGTTCGTCATGGACGGTTCGCGCCGCTCGGCCCACGGCAACGCCTATTTCACGGGCATCGGCAGCAACAAGCGCATCGTGTTCCTCGACACGCTGCTCGCGCGCGTCGATGCCGACGAGATCGAGGCCGTGCTCGCCCACGAGCTGGGGCATTTCCGGCTCCGGCACGTGCGCAACGGCCTGCTCTGGTCGATGGGCGTCATGCTCGTCGGCCTCGCAGTGCTCGCGGCGCTCGCGCGCGAGCCCTTGTTCTATGCGGCGCTAGGCGTGGCCCAAGCCTCGCCGGCGGCGGCGCTGCTGCTGTTCACGTTCGCCGTGCCGGTCTTGAGTTACTTCGCGACGCCCATCGGCGCCTGGTGGTCGCGGCGCCAGGAACTCGCGGCCGACGATTTCGCCGCCGCGCACGCCGACGCGCAAAAGCTCAGCAGCGCGCTCGTCAAGCTGTATCGGGACAATGCCTCGACGCTGACGCCGGACCCTCTGCATTCCGCGTTCTATGATTCGCATCCGCCGGCGACGCTGAGGATTTCGCGCTTACGTGCGCTCGCGGCCCGCTGAGCCGGCCGTAGAGCGAGTCCGATCGGCTCGCAGAGATGGTTTTCCCGTACGCTAGTTGATAAGCTCGGACGAATACTAGGGATTGCCGCGGTTTGCGAAGGGCAAATGGCGGCTGATATGACTACAACGAGCCGACTGGGGATAATCCATGAAGATGCGCTTGGTACTGTGCACGGGAATGCTCGCGTTCCTTGCGATCGGCGAGACGGCCTGGGGGCAGTGGGCGACTGACCCGGCGAAGAACATCAATCTGGCCGGCAGATTGAACAACGACCAAGTGCAGCCGAAACTGGTACCGCTCAAGAACGACGAATGGTATGTCAGCTATTTCGACGCGAATCCGAACGATCCGTCGCCGCAGGGATATGACGTGTACCTCCAGCGGTTGGATGTCCACGGTTACAAGATATTCCGGAACTGGGGAGTCAGGGTTGCGCTGCTGAGCAACTCTTCGACCGAGGATTACGGTCTCGATCTCGATACCAACGGCGATGCGCTATTGGCCTTCTTGGACACGCGGGAAGGAGCGAACCAACAGGTAACCGCCGCCAGGATGGACAAATCCGGCGCGCCATTGTGGGGTGCCACCGGCGTGCAACTCACGAATGACAATAATTTCAACGCGGCTCCGAAGATTGCCGGCACGACCGACGGAAAATCCGTGGTGGCCTGGACGAGCAACAGCAGTGTCGTGGTGCAGAAACTCGATGAATACGGCAAGCCGGCTTGGAGCGCACCCGTGACGTTCCTGGAGTCCGGATTCAACTACAGCCTTGCGGACCTGCATGCGTCGGACGGCGGGAGCGTCATCATCTCGTTGGTTCGGGACCAGGGGTTCGGCAGCAATCGTCAACTGCGCACGAACAAGATTTCCGCCAGCGGTGAGTTGCTGTGGGGAACGGGCAACGTCGTCATTTTCGATCAGGGTTCCCTGCAGTTCGGCAACTTCCCATACTTCATCACGGATGGCGCCGGTGGGGCGGTTTTCGTCTGGTACACGGCCTATCCGGCCCTGCAAGTCTTCACCCAGCACATCAAGGCAGACGGCAGCGAGGCCTTTCCTCACAACGGCGCAGCGGGATCCACGGACTCCTCTAACATCCGATACGAGCCAACGGTGTCCTACCGACCGGCGACCGATGAAACATTCCTGTTCTGGACCGAGGCAGACAGCAACCAATTCTTCAACGGCGTGTCTGGACAGAAGTTTGACGGCAAGGGCACCGCGCAGTGGGCGCCAACCGGATTGGTCCTCGTCCCGCTGGGCGTGAATACGCGGACGTTCGTCAAGTCGGTGCAGGCGGGCAGCGGTGCCTTGGTCTTCTGGGTGGACTCGCCCGGCTACGGTCAGGACACCATTCAAGCCATTAAACTGAACCGGCTCGGCAAGAAGTTCTGCGATCAGTTTCCGGTTTCCACGGCGCCCGCGAATAAGTACGGCCTGGCTGCCGCCACCGCGTCTTCCGCCCGCACGGCCTTGGTTTGGGCCGACGACCGCATCGGCAACAATTCGATTTTCATTCAGGACGTCAATCCCGATTGTGCCCTGGGGAATTAGCGCCGACTTCAGCGGTTCGCGAACTCCAAGCGCCAGCCGCCTGAGGCATCGGAGAGTTTCGCGAGGCCTGCATAGTCGACGTGAAAGCGCAGGAACGCCTCGGGGGGCAGTTCCAGTGCGTTCGCGATCAACGCGCGCAATGGGCCGATCGACGCCACGATCACGAGTTCCGACGCGGCGATCTGAAGGATCGATTCCCATGCGGCCGCGACGCGCGTCTGCAGCGCCGCGTAAGTCTCGCCGTCCGGGGGTGCTTGGTTCCAGACGTCCTTCGCCCAGACCGTCGTTTGAATGCGCGGGATATCGGCCCACAGGCGGCCTTCCCAGGCGCCGAAATCCAATTCAGCCAATCGGGTGTCGACTCGCGTCGTGCCGGCGAGAGTCTTGCCCAGGTAGGCGCCGAGCCGTGTACAGCGCCCGCTCTCGTCGCTCACGATCGGCGGCCCCGGCGGCAGTTGTGGCAGAAGCTTCGCGGCCTCGTCGGCGAAATGAGCCCGCAAGCTCACGTCGAGCCGCCCGTAGCAAAGGCCGGCGGGGATGTCGGGCTGCGTGTGTCGGATCAGATATACGTCCATGCCGCTAGCGCTCCCAGATAGAAACTCACCTCAGTGACCTGCTGCGCCGCTCCCAGGTAGTCGCCTGCATAGGCGCCGAGAGCTTGTTTGACGTAGGGGACGAAGCCTATGCGCATGACGATCGCCACGGCAAGACCAATGAGACCCGGCGAGCCGAGTACGGTCGCGGGCAGGAATCCGGTGAGCAGCGCGAAGCACAGTTCCCCGGTCGACAGCCGCGGCCCGCGATGCGCTTCAATGCGCTCATCCGGCGCGCCCTGGGTCGCGATCACCGACACGACGAGCGCGCGGCTCGCCGCGTGCGCCGCAATCATGATCACGCCGAGGACGACATTGGGCGGGACGGGAAATGCCAGGTTGGCCGACGAAAGCGCCATGAGGCCGTTGTACTTCGTGAACAGGAAAAACACGACGACCAGCATCCCGAAACTGCCGAGACGCGCCGCACCTTTCGACTCCGGCGTCTTGTCCCGGGTTCGGGTTGCGCCGAGCAAGGTGCAAGTATCCGCAAGCCCGAGCTCGTGAATGCCGCCGGTGATCAGCATCGTCGCGAGCATGGACAGCACGACCGCGATGCTTGTCGGCCAGAATTCGGCCGCGAGCCAGTACACGCCGCCGCCGAAGGCGCCGACGACCGCACCGACGAGCGGCAGGAAGCGCGCCGCGGAATCGACGCGCGCATCGCCGATCAACACCCATGCGGGCACGGGCAGGCGCGTGAAGTATCGCAGCGCCAGGAGGAACAGGCGCCACTGTGTGATCATGCGCGCTTGCGCCGCTTGGGTTGCTCGGCGGCCGCCCCGGCGGCGAGCGTCGCGCGTAAATAGCCGCCCGTATGAGATTCGGGGTTCGCCGCCACGCTCTCGGGCGTGCCGACGGCGACGATGCGGCCGCCGCCGTCGCCGCCCTCGGGGCCGAGATCGACGACCCAGTCCGCCGTCTTGATGACGTCGAGATTGTGTTCGATCACGATGACCGTATTGCCCTCGTCACGCAGCCGATGCAGCACGGTGAGCAGCAGCGCGATGTCGGCGAAGTGCAGTCCGGTCGTCGGTTCGTCGAGAATGTAGAGCGTGCGCCCGGTCGCGCGCTTCGATAATTCCTTCGCGAGCTTGACGCGTTGCGCCTCGCCGCCGGAGAGCGTCGTCGCGCTCTGCCCGAGCCGGACGTAGGAAAGGCCGACGTCGAGCAGCGTTTGGAGCTTGGGCTGGACGGTCGGGACCGCGGCAAAGAAGGGCAGCGCCTCCTCGACCGTCATTTCCAGCACCTCTTGGATGTTCTTGCCCTTGAAGCGGATTTCGAGGGTCTCGCGGTTGTAGCGTTTGCCCTTGCAGACGTCGCAGGGGACGTAGACGTCGGCGAGAAAGTGCATCTCGACCTTGATGACGCCGTCGCCCTGACAGGCCTCGCACCGGCCGCCCTTGACGTTGAAGCTGAAGCGGCCGGGTTCGTAGCCGCGGGCCCGGGACTCCGGCACCGAGGCGAAGATCTCGCGGATCGGTGCAAAGAGAGCCGTGTAGGTCGCCGGGTTCGAGCGCGGCGTGCGGCCGATCGGGCTCTGGTCGATTTCGATGACGCGGTCGATGTGCTCGAGCCCCTCGATGCGGTCGAAGTGCGCGCTCCCCGCCGCGGCGTGATTGAGCTGGGTCGCGACCGCGCGGAACAGCGTGTCGTTGATCAGCGTGGACTTCCCGGAACCGGAAACCCCCGTCACGCAGGTCATGAGGCCGAGCGGAAACTCCGCCGTGTCGCCCTTGAGATTGTTGGCGGTCGCGCCGCGTAGGCGCAGCATGCGCTTCGGATCGGGGGCATGGCGCGTGCGCGGCACCTCGATGCGCCGACGGCCGGACAGATATTGTCCGGTGATCGAATCCGGATGCGCCGCGATCTCCGCTGCCGTGCCCTGGGCGACGATCCGGCCGCCGTGCACGCCCGCTCCGGGACCTAAGTCGACGACGTAATCGGCCTGGCGGATCGCATCCTCGTCATGCTCGACGACGATGACCGTGTTGCCGAGATCGCGCAGGTTGACGAGCGTATCGAGCAGGCGTTGATTGTCGCGCTGATGCAGCCCGATCGACGGTTCGTCGAGGATGTACATGACGCCGACGAGACCGGAGCCGATCTGGCTCGCGAGGCGGATGCGCTGCGCCTCGCCGCCGGACAGCGTGTCGGCGCTGCGATCGAGCGTGAGATAGCCCAAGCCGACGTTCGACAGAAAACCGAGCCGGTCGCCGATTTCCTTGACGACCTTCACGGCGATCTCGCCGCGCCAGCCCTGCAGGCGCAACTGGGCGAAGAATTGCATTGCGCGCCCGACGGAAAGCGCCGAGACCTCCGGTACGCTCTTGCCGTCGACGAAGACGTTCCGCGCCGCGCGGTTCAAGCGCGTTCCGCCGCACTCGGGGCAGGCGCGCGTCGATCGGTATTTCGCGAGTTCCTCGCGCACGGCGACCGACTCGGTCTCTTTGTAGCGGCGTTCCAGGTTATGGATGATGCCTTCGAACGCATGCTTGCGCTTGACCGTGCCGCCCTTGCCGTCGAAGTACTTGAACTCGATCTCGGCCGCGCCGCTGCCGAACAGCACGAGCTGTTGGATCGCATCGGGCAGGTTCTCGAACGGCGCTTCGATGTCGAACTTCGTATGCCGGGCGAGCGACTGGATCAGTTGGAAATAATAGGCGTTGCGCCGATCCCAGCCGCGCACGGCACCGCCGGCGAGGGACAGGTGAGGATTCGCGACGATCTTCGCTGGATCGAAGAAGTCCTGGGTCCCGAGCCCGTCGCAGGTCGGGCAGGCGCCGGTCGGGCTGTTGAACGAGAACAGCCGCGGCTCGAGTTCGCTCAGGGAGTAGTTGCAGATCGGGCAGGCGAACTTGTCGGAGAACACGAGCTCGGAGCGCGCCGGATCGTCCATGAAGGCGACGCGCGCGACGCCCTGGCCCAAGCGCAGCGCCGTCTCGAAGGACTCCGCGAGCCGTTGTCCGAGGTCGGGTCGCACCTTGAAGCGGTCAACGATGGCCTCGACCGTGTGTTTGCGGCGCACGTCGAGCTTCGGTGCACCGTCGAGTTCGACCACCTTGCCGTCGATGCGCGCGCGGAGATACCCGCCGGCCTGGAGTTCCCCGAGAAGTTCGGCATGCTCGCCCTTGCGCTCCGCGATCGCGGGTGCGAGCAGCATGAGCGCCGTTCCCTCACCCAGGGCGAGCACGGCATCGACCATCTGGCTCACCGTCTGGGCGGCGAGATCGATGTGGTGATCGGGGCAGCGCGGCGTGCCCGCGCGCGCGTAGAGCAGGCGCATGTAGTCGTAGATTTCGGTGACGGTACCGACGGTCGAGCGCGGGTTGTGGGACGTGGATTTTTGCTCGATCGAGATCGCCGGAGACAGGCCCTCGATGGTGTCGATATCCGGCTTTTCCATCATCGAGAGAAACTGGCGCGCGTAGGTCGACAGCGACTCGACATAGCGGCGCTGTCCTTCAGCATAAATCGTGTCGAAGGCGAGCGACGACTTGCCCGACCCCGAGAGACCCGTCAGCACGATCAGCTTATCGCGCGGCAGATCCAGGTCGATATTCTTCAAATTGTGTGTCCGGGCGCCCCGGATACGGATATTTTGCATGGGACCAATTACTATACGCGTCGGGTCTGGGACCGGTAAAACCGCGGCGACTTCGTGGTGGATGGCCGCGGTCTGGGGTTTGGCAGCGGGCGGGCCCGAACTGCGCCTATCTGAATGAATGCACCTGCACTGCGTTTAGTGGGGGCCGCCCGGCCGTGTACAATGCCTCCCTAGAACGAATTGGGGGTTTGCCATGTCGCGCGGCGTCAATAAGGTCATCTTGGTCGGCAATCTCGGAGCGGATCCGGAAACACGGTCCATGCCGAGCGGCATGACGGTCACGAACATCCGAATCGCGACCAGCGAATCCTGGAAGGACAAGGCTTCGGGGGCGCAACAGGAGCGCACCGAGTGGCATAGCATCGCCCTGTTCGGACGCCTTGGAGAGATCGCGGCCGAGTATCTGCGCAAGGGCTCCCAGGTATTCGTCGAGGGTAAGCTGCGCACCCGCAAGTGGCAGGACAAGCAGGGCAACGACCGTTACACGACCGAGATCATTGCCGACAACATGCAGATGCTGGGTGCCCGAGGCGGCGGCGGTGGTGGTGGCGGCGGAATGGGCGGTGGTGGCATGGGTGGCGCGGAGCGCAGTTCCGGTGCCGGAGTGCCGGCGCGCGACGAATATGACCAGACACCTGCGCCGGCGAGCGCCGGGAAAGAAGACTTCGACGACGATATCCCGTTCTAGCCTGTAACGCGCTAGACAACCCACTCAATCGCGGCGGTTGTCGGGTTCTGAATTCGTCCTGGCGAATTTCTAAGCTATTCACTTTAAAGGGTTTTGCGCCCCAAGCGCGCTTTGGGAGCGGCAAGCCCGCTTGCGCGCGATCAAGGGCCAAATCTCGATGAACACGGTGGTAATGGCGATTGACGGTCTCCCCGGCCGGAGGCATTAATACTGTTGTTCGGCCCCTGCATCCGGGTCAAGCGGCCTAAGAATTTTCCAGGGTGGGATCGATCGAACAGCGGCGTCGAATCGCTTGTCTGCGAAGTTGCCGTGGTCGCACACTTCAGGGTGCCGATTTCGGGCGCGCACGGTAGGTATGACGACGGCCATTTCGTGGCGCGTTCGGTGATGCGAGGCAGATGGCGCATCACCGAGTTGCGCGGACTTGTCGCATCGCCGCAGAGATGGCGCCTGTTTAGTGGCAAAACGCTTCGATCGTGGCGTATGTGATGCTCGGAACCCAGGTCCGCACCGTTCATTGACGACGCCTCGCCACCGTACGTTA
>Ga0302320_10003210_pt1 | contig 38177 bp, 31 predicted proteins | sample Bog_T0_3_FD_202130 | JGI IMG/M metagenome (GOLD analysis project Ga0302320, IMG submission 202130) | Peat permafrost microbial communities from Stordalen Mire near Abisko, Sweden - Bog_T0_3 | ecosystem: Environmental > Terrestrial > Soil > Wetlands > Peat | place: Sweden: Abisko, Stordalen Mire... | reverse complement strand
TTTGAGCCGCCGGGGGCGGGCATGGTTCCGGTCGCCCTTCGGGCTCCCTACACCATGTCCGCCCCCTCAGCCTTGTAGCGTATTGATTCCCAGCTTTGAGGTCACGAACTCAGAAACGGCGGGAAAATGAGGATGCGGCTCTCTGCCGAGGAGCCGCTACGCCAGTTTTGCAGAAATCTCCGATCATTTTGGTAGTGGTGTATCGTTTGCACCGGAGCGCGGTTTGTCTCAAACCGCAGCGCGCCCAAATGCAAAGCGACCTGCCTGTATTTTCGATGGTTCTTCACACACCACCCGCTGCGAGTTGGGACAACTCGCGCTCCGAACTTCAAATCGGGACACCACCAATCATTCCCCAACATTGCCAAACCCGAGGCGCGTGGTGTAAAACAAGCATAGCAGCCTATGCTTTATTTCGAACGCGGCTCGGTCGGGGACACGCTGTCAGCGGATGACTTGCGCGCGGGGCTGTTCCAGGCCCTCGAACGCCTCGGCCCGCGCCACCGGGTGCTGGTGGTACCGCCGGATTTCACCCGCGTCCATTCCCAGGCGGGGGTGTTGACGAAGTTCGCCCACGAATTCTACGGACCGGCCTTGACGGACGTTCTGCCCGCGCTGGGCACGCATACGCCGGTGATGCCGGCGCAGATCGCCGAAATGTTCGCCGGCGTGCCGCCGGAATTGTTCCGCGCACACAACTGGCGCACGGGCATCACCACCGTCGGCGAGGTGCCGGCGGAATTTGTGCGGCAGGTGTCGGGTGGCGCGACGGATTTCGCGTGGCCGGCGCAACTGGCCAATCTCATCTGGACCGGCAAACACGATTTGATCCTATCCGTCGGCCAGGTCGTGCCGCATGAAGTCATCGGCATGGCCGGTTACAACAAAAACCTCTTTATCGGCGCCGGCGGCGTGGAAGGCATCAACCGGAGCCATTTCATCGGCGCGGCCTATGGCATGGAAAAAATGATGGGGCGCGTGGACACGCCGGTGCGGCGCATTCTCAATTACGCCTCCGAACATTTTACGAAGCATCTGCCCATCGTTTATGTCCAGACGGTGGTGGGTCGCGCCGGCGATGGCCGGCTGGTCGTGCGCGGTTTGTTCGTGAGCGACGACATTTCCGGCTTTGACAAGGCGGCGGCGCTTTCGCTGAAGGTAAACTTCGAGATGCTCGACGCGCCGCTCAAGAAAGTGGTGGTTTATCTGGACCCGGCCGAGTTCAAGAGCACATGGCTGGGCAACAAGGCCATTTACCGCACGCGCATGGCCATGGCGGATGGCGGCGACTTGATCATCCTGGCGCCCGGCTTGAAGGAGTTTGGCGAGGACAAGGAAATTGACCGGCTCATCCGCAAATACGGCTATCATGGCACGCCGGCGACGCTGGCAGCGGTGAAGGCCAACGCCGAGTTGCAGAATAATCTCAGCGCGGCGGCGCATTTGATTCACGGTTCGTCGGAAGGCCGGTTCAACATCACGTATTGCCCCGGCCACCTCACGCGGCAGGAAATCGGGGGCGTCGGTTTCCGTTACGTTGATTTGAAGGAAATGACCCAGCGTTACAATCCGGCCAAACTCAAGGACGGAGGGAATACGTTGGCCGACGGCGGGCAAATCTTTTATATTTCCAACCCGGCACTCGGATTGTGGGCCTATCGCGGCCGGTTTGAGAGCTAACCCAACAGGCTGAAAGGACAATTTATGAAGACACCAGCGGACTTATTTTCTTTGCAAGGCAAGGTTGCCGTGGTTATCGGCGGCACCGGCGAATTGTGCGGCGCGATGGCTGAAGGTTTCGCGCAAGCGGGCGCGGCGATGGCTCTCGTCGGGCGCGATGCGGCCAAGGCAAAAACACGGCTCGACAAAATCGCCAAAGCCGGCGTCAAGGCTGAATTCTTCGCCTGCGACACGACGTCCAAGGCCGGATTGCAAAAACTTCTGGCGGACGTGCTCGCGAAGTTCGGCCGGGTGGACATCCTGGTCAACGGCGCGGGCGTAAATTCGGCGACGCCGTTTTTTGACATCGCGGAGGAGGAATTCGACAAGATCATCGCGGTGAATTTGAAGGGATTGATGCTGGCATGCCAGATTTTCGGCCGGCACATGGTCGAGCGCGGCTCCGGCAGCATTATCAACATTGGTTCGGCATCCGGGCTTTTGCCGTTGTCGCGCGTGTTCACCTACTCGGCGTCGAAGGCCGCGGTGCATAACCTTTCCAAAAACCTCGCGCGCGAATGGGCGACCAAGGGTGTGCGCGTGAACATTCTCGTGCCGGGATTTTTCCCGGCGGAACAGAACCGCAAGGTGCTCACCCCCGAACGCGTGGCCACGATCATGGCCAAGACGCCGATGAAACGTTTCGGCGAACCGCACGAGTTGGTCGGCGCGGCGCTGCTGCTCGCGTCAGACGCAGGCGGCTTCATCACCGGAACAGAGCTGGTCGTGGACGGCGGCTTTGCCGCGTTCAGCGGGGTTTAATCCGTCATTTTTCGAAACGAAAGGAATTCTTTATGGAACCACAAGCTGACATTGCACTCATCGGTCTGGCCGTCATGGGCCAGAATCTCATTTTGAACATGAATGACCACGGCTTCACGGTCGTGGCCTTCAACCGGACGGTGGAGAAGGTGGACCACTTTCTCGCCAACGAAGCCAAGGGCACGAAGGTCATCGGCGCGCATTCCATCGAGGAAATGGTGGCGCAACTCAAAAAGCCGCGCCGCGTGATGCTCATGGTCAAGGCCGGCCAGGCGGTGGATGAATTCATCGAACATCTCCTGCCGCACTTGGAAGCTGGCGATATCATCATTGACGGTGGCAACTCGCTTTTTGAGGACACCATCCGCCGCATGAAATATGTCGAGAGCAAGGGGCTGCTTTACATCGGCACCGGCGTGAGCGGCGGCGAGGAAGGCGCGCGCCATGGTCCGAGCATCATGCCGGGCGGCTCGCCCGCCGCGTGGCCGCACGTGAAGGACATTTTTCAAGGTATTGCCGCGAAGGTGGATGGCGCGCCGTGCTGCGACTGGGTGGGCGAAGGCGGCGCCGGCCATTACGTGAAAATGGTCCACAACGGCATCGAATACGGCGACATGCAGTTGATTGGCGAAGCCTACAACCTGATGAAAACCGGCGTGGGCCTGACGCCGGACCAGATGCGTGAAATTTTTGCGGAATGGAACAAGGGCGAACTGAATTCCTACCTCATCGAAATCACCCGCGACATTCTGGCCTTCAAAGATACCGATGGCCAGCCGCTCGTGGACAAGATCCTCGACACTGCCGGCCAGAAGGGCACGGGCAAGTGGACGGTGGAATCCTCGCAAAACCTGGGCATTCCGATCACGCTGATTGCGGAGGCGGTCTATGCGCGCTGTGTTTCGGCCATGAAGGAAGAGCGCGTCGCCGCCGCGAAAAAATTGAAAGGGCCGAAGCCCGTCATTAAGGGCGACCAGAAAAAATTCATTGAGGCCATCCGCCAGGCGCTTTACGCGTCGAAAATTGTTAGCTACGCGCAAGGCTACATGCTCATGCGCGCGGCGGCGAAGCCGGAGCAATACAATTGGAATCTCAACAACGGCGGCATTGCGCTGATGTGGCGCGGCGGCTGCATCATCCGCAGCGCCTTCCTGGGCAAAATCAAGGAAGCCTTTGACAAAAACCCGAAACTGTCGAATCTGCTGCTTGATCCGTTTTTCAAAAAAGCGATCAAAGACTGTCAGCGTTCCTGGCGCAATGTGGTGGCGATGGCGGCGAAGAAGGGGATTCCGGTTCCGGCGTTCAGCACGGCGTTGTCGTTTTATGATGCCTACCGCAGCGAACGGCTGCCGGCAAACCTGTTGCAGGCGCAGCGCGATTATTTTGGCGCGCACACCTACGAGCGCGTGGACCAGCCGCGCGGCCAGTTTTTTCACACCAACTGGACCGGCCACGGCGGCACGACATCGTCCAGCACTTATACGGTGTAATTTGTAGTGTCGGCGCTGTGCGCCGATGAATCGAGCCACAAGCTCGACGCTACAAAAGGATTCAGGCGCGGGCTTTGGTCCGCGCTTTTGTTTTTTCAGCAGCAGCACCGTGTTTACAAATCGGTAATCGGTTTATGCCGGGGCACCAGCAGTTTCATGATGCTCCACGCCACCAGATAACTCAGGGCGCAGATGACGAACATGATGAGGTAGGCGGTCTGCGGGGTTTGTTTGAAGGCATCCGTGAGCCGACCGGCCAGCAGTTGGATGATCACGCCGCTGATGCCGCCGGCCGCCGTGCCGATGCCGATGACCGAGGCCACGGCCTTCTTCGGAAACATGTCGGAGACCGTGGTGTACAGGTTGGCCGACCACGCCTGATGCGCGGCGCACCCGATGCAAATCATGGCCACCGCGAGCACGGAGGCCATTTTCCCAAAATGCTCAACGTTGCCAAAGTATTGGGTGGCCAATACCGCCAGCGGAGCCACGGCAATGAGAAGCATCGCCGTCATGCGAGCCTGGTAAACCGGCATTCCCTTTTTAATGAGGGTCATGGGAATGCTGCCGCCGTAAATGCTGCCGACGATGGCCACGCCATAGACGATGAACGTCGGCATGATGACTTGGGTTTTGGCCATGTGGAATTGTTTGATCAAATAATCCGGCAGCCAGAAAAGGTAGAACCACCAGATGCCGTCGGTCATGAACTTGCCAAAAAAGAACGCCCAGGCCTGGCGGTAGCCAAAGAGTTTCCACCAAGCCAGCTTCCCCTGGTCGGCGGCGGCATCCGTGACAGGAATTTCCTCGTCGCTGTGGATGTAATCGAATTCGGCCTTGGAAAGCCGCTTCTGTCCGCCAGGCGTGTCGTAGAGCCAGAACCAGAAAATCAGCCAGAAAAAACCGGCGGCGCCGGTGAGAATGAAGGCCATTTTCCATCCTTGCTGATCACCGAAATAAACCATGCACCAGGGAACGAAGAGGGCGGCCACCATGGCGCCAAAATTCGAACCGCTGTTGAAGATGGCCGTGGCCAGGGCGCGTTCCCGCTTGGGAAACCATTCGGCAATTGTTTTGATGGACGCAGGGAAATTGCCGGCTTCACCGACGCCGAACGCGCTGCGCACCAAAACGTGCATCGCCACCAACCGTCCGACAAAGGCATTGAGAATTCCGAAGCTTGACCAGACGATGAGCGACAGGGCCAAGCCCAGCTTGGTCCCGATTTTATCAATCACCCATCCCGCCAGAATCGTCATGCTAGCATAAAAGCCGGTGAAGAAAGCGGTCAAATGGGAGAAGTCGGTGTTGGACCAGCCAAATCCTCCCTGCGCCATCGGAGTGCAAAAGAATTCCTTCAAATAGCTGATGACCTGCCGGTCCAGATAGTTGAAGGTGGTGGCGAAAAATAACAGGCCACAGATGACCCAGCGATAATTACTGGCAGCCGGTGCGGTCGGGTTCGGAGGGTTCATAAACTGGAGAAGCGGTAACCGGAAACGGACCCGGATTCAAGCGTTGAAATCAAACTTTACAAGCATGCGCCTTTGAGGTAACGCTATTCCCATTATGTGGAAAAAAATTCTGCCTCTCCTCTCGGTGCTGTTGTTGACCGGTTGCGCCGCAACGTTCACGCGGTTGACACCGTTGCAACAACCGCGCAATGCCAACAACCTTTACCCGGTTGAAGTCGCCTTTAATTCCCAGCAGCAGTCGCTGCGGTGGGAAACGATTCAACCATACGTCCTCGTCAACGGCGAATTGTATCCCATGCGTCCCGTGGCGCTGGTGCAAAATCGATGGGAAGGCTTCGTGCCCGTGCCCCCGGGAGCCAATTCCGTGGATTATCGTTTCAAGTTCAACTACAAGTACAACAACGTCGGCTCGCAGCCCAAAGCCAACAGCGCTTATTCGCCAGCGTATAAGCTGACCATCGTCGACCAGTAGCCGGCGGCGGGACAAGTTACACGGGTCAAAAAATGATTTGGAGCGCGGACATTTGGTCCGCGCTCCTTTTTTTGAACCGGGCGGTGATTGGGAAGCGGTCTCAAAACGTGTTGCAGCGGACATGAGTCCGCTCCAACCCATGCAAACCCCGGGAAAAGTGAGCCGACTTACGTCGGCTGCTACAATGAGAGGATATTGTCAACCGGGCCGCCTCATGGCCCGGTCCAGCCGGACAGCGTTGTCAATGCCTGGGCCGGAGTAGGATGGCTTTTTTGTCCGTGCCATCCACTTCGGCGCTGTGGGTTTCCACATCGGGATCGTCCTTGAGCGCCTGATGCACCACCCGCCGGTCAAACGCCGACATCGGTTCCAACTCCACCGCGTCGCCCCAGCGCCGGACTTTTTCCGCGGCGTCCCTGGCTTTTTTCACCAACGCCTCGCGAGCCTGGGCGCGATAGCCGCCCACGTCCACCATGATTTTCGGCGTGTTGGCGTCCTGCTGAAAAAGGATGCGGTTGGTGATGTATTGCAAATCGGACAGCGTCTGTCCCTGACGGCCAATCAGCCGTCCGGCGTCGTCCGTCTTCACGTCGAGCAAAACTCCCTCTTCCAACTGGTGTTCCTCGACCGTCGCCGGAAAGCCGAGGGACGCGAGAATTTTTTCAAGGGTTTCTTTCGATTGAGCGGGCATGGGATGGTTGCGGGTTGAAGGTTGAGTGTTGAAAGTAAATGGTATCGTCCGGCCCTATTTTTTCTTTTTGGACACCGGCGTCAATACTGAATTCGTGGCGGGTGAAACCGGGGCCTGGTTCATTTTCGTGAGCTTCGTTTGCATGATGGTCAGCACGTTGTTGACCGTCCAATATAATGCCAGCCCCGATGAGTAGTTGTAAAGAAACACCAGAAACATCAGCGGCATGTAGCGCATCATTTTCGCCTGGGCGGGATCCATGCCCGGCGACGGCGGCTGAAGGTGCGATTGCCACAACATCGAGCCGCCCATCAGCAGCGGCAGCAGGTTGAACGGAAAGTGGGTGCCCGGAATCATAAACAGCGTGTCCGGCTTCGATAGATCCGCAATCCACAGGAAATGCGCGCCGCGCAGCTCAATCGCGCTCCGGATCATCGTGAAAAAACCGAAGAACACGGGCATTTGAATGGCCATCGGCAGGCAGCCACTCATGGGGCTGACCTTGTGCTTGCGATAAAGTTCCCATTGCTTTTGGGTGAACTTTTGCATGTCGTCCTTGTATTTTTCCTTGAGCGCGGCCATCTCCGGCGCGAGCACCTGCATCCGCTTCATTGAGCGCGTGCTCGCCGCCGTCAACGGCCAGAACAACACTTTGATGATCACCGTGATCAAGACGATCGCCAACCCGTAACCGGCGCCGGTCACGTCGTGCAGCCAGTTCATCGCCAGCAACAATCCCTTGGCAAAAAATCCAGAAAACTTCCCGAATTGCATCACCAGGTCGGCCTGATTTTGAAACTGTTCCCCGATGCGCGCCAGCAACCGATATTCCTTCGGCCCGGCGAAGAAGACGATTTGGCGTTCCACCGTCTGATGCGCGGCCAGGGATGCGGCGGGATAAATGAACGAGCTCTGAACCCCCTGAAGCGCCGGCGCGCCCGGCACCGGCTCGACATTTGGGAACGGCGGCAAATTCACCGGGCGGGCGATAAATTGCCACGCCGGTTCCTTCGGCATCGCCATCAGGGCGAAGAATTGGTTGTGCGCCGCCACCCAAACCACATTGTTCGAACCGGCCAGGTATTCCGTTCGCGGCGAGCCGCGAAAACAACCAAAGCCCGTGCCGGAAAACCACGATGCGCCACGGTCAACGGAATTCGTGCCATTGAACCACAGCGCGCCCACGTTCATACCGTTGTCATCCGGCCCCATCGGCGTCGCCGTGCCAACGACCCATTCCTGCGCGGGCAACGCGAGCGGCTGGCCCGAGTCGTTTTCCAGCCGCACGCTCGCCTTCACGAGATAATTCGAACTGGGCTGGAATTCCTTCGAAATCCGCAGGCCGTTCGCAAACGATTTTTCAGCGCGAACGCCGTCGGCGGTTTTGGTCAAAGTGAAATTGCCGTCGCCGACCAAGCTGGCATCGCCCAAAATTGCCAGCACCGGCGCCGGCGCGCGCAGGTTCAGCGTCGCCACGCCGTCGTTCGCCACTTTCTTTTTCCAGCGGGCCGAGACAGTTTCGGGATAATCCAGCAACTCCACCGATTTCAATCCGCCGCCGCGCGAGCTGAAAGTGTATCGGGCGCGGGCATTGGTGATGACCAGCAATTCTTCCGGTTTGTTGGTGTCAAAAACGGGGAGTTCCACCGTGGGAGTCGCGTTCAACGCCGGGGGAACCGTGTTTGCACTGGCCGCCGCGAACCGGCTTTGCGCCTGGGCCGCTTGATTGGTCGCGGCATAGCGCGCCTGCTGCTGCGCATACTTTTGCTGCCCGACAAACCAGAAGCCAAGCAGGATGGCGCAGAGCGTGACAATAATGATGCCGGTGCGGTCCATGAAATTCAGTGAATGCGTTCCAAAATTATTCCGGTTTCGACCTTCTCACTTCCCACTTCCGCCTTTGGCACCGGATCATGCCCGCAGCGACCCCACGGATGACAGCGGCAAATCCGCTTCAATCCCATCCAACCGCCGGCCAGGGCGCCATGCTCGCGGATCGCGTCCATCGCGTATTGCGAGCAGGTCGGCGTGAAACGGCAGCCGCCGGTGGAACCGAAAAGAAAAACCTGCACGGGAGAAATCGTGAGTTGATAAAAGCGAATGACGAATGACGAAACCCGAATGACAAATGAATGACAAAACCCGCATGACCAATGGGAAACCGCCATCCGTGGGGAGGTTTCGCCATTCGTCATTGTGAATTCTCTAGTCATTTGGATTTAGGAATTAGTCAATTTCAGCAAGCCGGCCCGGCGTAGTACCGCCAGAAAATCCTTTTCCACCCCGGCGAACCCGCGTCCGGCAATGGAATTGCGCGCGACCAGCACCAGTTCCACCGGTTGGGACAATTCATGTTGATGCTGCCGGAAACTTTCCCGGAGCAACCGCCGCGCGCGATTGCGGGCGACCGCGTTGCCGATGCGCTTGCTGGTGACGACGCCCAGTTTCGGCGACGCGCCGGCTGGCAGGCGATGCCAGTTGGCGATGAGACAGCCGAGCGCCAAACGCTCGCCCTGCTGCCGCACGCGCATGAAATCGCGGTTTTGTCCGAGGCGCAAGGCGCGGTTCAACCGCAGGCGTCTGGCCCCGCTTGGCAATAGCGTCTGGTCCCGCTTTGCGGGAGCGTCTGGGGGCTGGGCGGGCATGAGCGCGCGAGTTAAACCGGCGTCAGGCGTTTGCGCCCCACGCGGCGGCGATTGGCAAGCGTGGCTTTGCCGCTTTTGCTCGAATTGCGGTTAAGAAATCCGTGCTGCCGTTTGCGGCGGATTTTCGATGGTTGATACTGGCGTTTCATAAATTAAAATTGTGCTGGTTCCGCGTCAAAAACTCCGTCCAACGGAGCGCGGGAGAATAGCAACGAAGCGCCTTGTGTCAAGGCGGGGTTCGAGAGGCGGAACTCGCGAAAACACTTGGCAATCAAAGCCGCCCAAAAAACTCTTTGCGAAAAGCCGGCGTCACACGCGCCCGATGCGGTCATGCGTCGGGCGAACTTGGTAATGCATCTGGGTTCAACCGACAACTGCTCTTCCAGCGCAGCCACGATGGGTTGACGCATTGCCAGCAATACAAGCATCTCAATCAGATTGAAAAACCCGTCCAATACTTCAACTGAAATCCGCATTCGCGTGGGCACGTTCGGCGATGAATCCTTGTCGCGCATTATTCTCAACAAGATAAACGGTCATCTCCAAGCTGCTTCTTAAGCGCACCGAACCCAAGCACCGGACGAAACAACCGGTTACGCACGGCGCCATAAATCTCGGATTGTTATTGTGCGACCGGGGTGGGGCCAGATTTCAAGCCTGGTCAAACGCCGGCTGGACGCTGCCAGCGCCAGATCAGCCGGCGCCTGGTCTGCGGCGTCAGCTTGAAATTCTCCGAAATCCGCAGACCCTCAACCCAAAAAACTTTGCGATCCTCCGTTGCCGCCACAATCAATTCCCGCCGCCGGGCGTGCGGAATCTTTCGGTTCGTAAACAAATCCTGGAGTTTCACCGCCGACTGCAAGCCAATTGGTTGAAACCGGTCGCCCGGACGCCAATGTCGCAACGTGACTTTTCCACCCACCTTGTCTGAGTCAAAAGATTCACACGCTTTTCGGCCGAGTGGCCGGACACAATTTGCGCCCGCTTCGAACCGCCAGCCAAAACGCACGCCATCAAACTCCACGGCCCCCGCCCTGCCCGCCAGATTGACGACGGTTTCGTTCACGTAAAAACCGCTGGCCACGTGTTTCTTGCAGTCGAGTTTTCCGTCTGCATCCCGCGCGATGGAAACGCTGGAACTGACACTGACAAATATTCCCGGCGATTCACGGAGCTGTTCGATCAGCTCAAAATCCGGCGCGACGCCGAGCCCCGTCAATTGCAACTGCAAAACCCTCCGCTGAACCGCGACCGGCAAGCTGGCAAAAATGTAGGAGACGACGTAAGGAGCCTCTAATTTTCCGCTTTCCGCTTTCCGCTTTCCGCTTTTTATTTGAGCCTCGTCACCTCGGCTCCTACAACCAGTCTCCAGCCACTGCTGCGCGATTTCACCAACCAAATCTGCCTCCGCGCCGACAATTTCCATGAGTCGTAAAACCGTTTTCGCCAGCGCGGGCCGGTAGCAATGCCGCAACAGCGGCAACAATTCGTTGCGCACCCGATTGCGCGGCACATCGAGGGACGCATTGGTGGCATCGTCACGAAAACGGATTTTGCTTTCGCGCGCGAACCCGCGCAGTTCGGCTTTGGTCGCGTCAAGCAGCGGACGAACGAGCATGATTTTTGGATCCACCGGCGACGGCGACCGCCATTTCATTCCCGCCAGACCTTCGCCACCCGCGCCGCGCAGGATGCGCAGGAAGAACAGTTCCACCTGGTCGTCCGCGTGATGTGCCAGAGCAACGACGCGGATTTTGCGTTCCCTCGCCACGCGCGCAAAAAAATCATGCCGCAATTTTCGCGCGGCCATTTCGACGGACGTTTTTGATTGTTGCGCAAATTCCTTCACGTTCGCCCGCCCGGCGACAAAGGGCAGCCTCATCGCGGCGGCGGTTTTGCGGACCAGCTTTTCGTCGGCGTCGCTGCTGCGTCCGCGGAGCTGATGATTGAAATGGGCAATGGTCAATTTCCACTGGTGACGGGATGAAAGTTTGTGAAGCGAATGAAGCAAGGCCATTGAATCCAACCCGCCGGAGACGGCGACCAATATCGTCTGGCCGCGTTCGAGGAGGCGGCGATTCTGGATGTTTTCTTCAACGCGCTGGAGCAGATCGGTCACGCGCCCATGCTACCGCATCCGTCTTTGCGGGCAAGGACGGTGACATTTCAAGGCAATCGGCGGATGCGGTAGAATCGCTGTATGTCCGTGCCATAGGAATTGGTGAAGGTCAGAACGGATCCGGTCGCGATGTTGGTGCTTAGGATGATCCAGTTGGTTTTGGTCAGATTGGTCGAGAACTGCACCTGATAGGCAATGCTGGCCAGCGAATTCCAACTGAATGCCACGGCGTTGGCGCTCGTTTTGGACGCGGAACGGAAGGATGGATTGGGAATTGGCCACACGTTAATATCATCCAGCCCGAATGCCGCCGGATCATTCCGGCTGCCAAACTGAAGCGTGGTGTTGGTTCCTGTGGCAGTGAGAATAAACGTCATGTTGGTCCAGGTGTTCAGCGCCGCCATGTTAATTTGATTGAAGATGGTGTTCACGCTGGGCGAATTTGTGTTCCAGTTCACCACGAATTGATTGGGGGTCACACCACCGGAAAAGATCACATTGGGATTTTCAAACCAAAATGAAAGCAAATAAACCTGTCCCGGAATGGTCGGAAGCGTTTGAGACAAATAAGCGAGAGATCCCGCCTCCCCTAGAAATGCTCCGTAAGTGCCAGAATGAACCAAGTAGCCACTGTAGGTGCTGCTGCTGACAACCGCGTTATAGCTGCTGGCGCTGGTTCCGCTCAGAGACCAAAACGAAAAATCACCGGTCTCAAACCCGCCATTCTGCAAGATGGATTGTCCCACTTGCAAAGTGAACGGAACGCTTTGGGCCGTGTGACCAGTCAGATTGGTGAACCAAAGACTTGCGGCATAAATTCCTCCGGCAAGGCTGTTGGCCGTTGAATTCAAACTCACCGTCACCGTAGCGGTGGCTCCGTTCGGCGCCAGCGTGCCGCTGGTGGGTGAGGCATCGAGCCAAAGCGACGTGTTGATGATGCTCCAATCGAGCGAACCCGTTCCGATGTTGGTCAGTGAGAAGTTTTGGGCGGTGACGTTGAAGGGACCACCCACCGGCCCGGTACTGGTAAAACCAGTGGTCGGGGTGATGACCAACGGCTGCCCCACCTGCAACGTAAACTCACGATTTTGCACATTGCCGCTGGTCTGGTTCGTGAACCACACGTTGGCAACGTAAGTTCCGGCAACGAGGTTGCTGGCTGCGGAATTCAAACTCACGTTCACGGAAGTTTGACCAGCCACGACCAGTGTCCCGCTGGTGGAAGAGACATTGACCCAGGACGAGGTGCTGGCAATCCGCCAGTTCAATGAGTTCGCTCCCGAATTGGTCAGTGCAAAAGTTTGGGAAGTGACCGTGAACGGGCCGCCCACCGCGCCGAAGGCATTGAAACCCGCCAACGGTGTGATGATCAGCACATCGGGTGGACCAGCGAGCGCGGTGATCAGACTTTGCCCGACAGGTGTACCCCAGCCGGTGCAGAGGTCGTAACCGGGAACGGCAAAATAGTTATTGGGGCTGCTGGCATTGGTGTTGTTGCCGGTCGCGATGTCGTGGAAATCGGCGGTGAAATTGGTGCTTTTGCCAATGGCATAAACGGCGGGATTAATGAAACCAACTGTGGATCTGCCGGCCGCCAAGGCTTGTTGATTGATCAGCGCAGTATAACCCGCCCACAACGGCGCCGCCGCGCTGGTGCCGCCAACGTAATAGCTGGCACCATTGTCGGCCCGGACCAGAATATTATCAGCGGTCAGAGCGACGTCGGGAATATTTCGCAGCGTCGTTGAGCCATTGTTGGTTGTCATGTTGATGCCCTGTTGCCAGATTGGAATTGGGATGCTGTTGAAATTGATTCCGCCGCCGGTGCTGTCGGTGTTGGGCGGATCCGTGATATACCAGTTCCAGGCGCTCTCTGACGACCAAGCCCCGCCAGATCCAGTCATCGTCAAGGTGGTCCCACCGACAAGGGTTATATTCGTGTCATCCGCCCATTGGACAATACCCGAATAAAACGCGCCGTTATCGCCGGAAGCCTGAAAGAACGACTGTCCCTGCGTGGCAAAAATTTTGTATTGCACGTCCGCATTCGGATCATCGCCAATCAGCCACGAGGAGCTGATTTGTTTGGCCAGATTATCCGAAGCCATCCTGGCCAAAATATCAATCGTACCGCTGGGATTGGGACCTTCGTAAACGATCACCTTGGAAACATTCGTCGCCATTGCGATTGCCACCTCAATGTCCAATGCCACCTCGATGTTGTTGCCACCAGCGGCTCCGCTGAAGCTATCAACCAAAACATTGGTCAGCGGAACGTTCGGCAGCCCGGCCTGATTCTCGTAGGCGGTGATGTCATTGGGATAGTAACCATCGAGTTCCAATAACCCCACCACCTGTCCGGCGCCATCGAGGGAGACTCCCGGAGCGTAGGCGGCCCTGAAATCATTTCCCATGTAAAGACCGGAAGGACCCGATCCCGAAGCCGGAACGGTCCGCGTCAGTTGTTCCAATGGAATAACGTGAAGGTTCATTGGACGCGGCAGGACAAAGTTGTCCAAACCGCTGATGTGCAAAACCGGAACGGCCAGGTCGAGTGACGGCTCGACATCCGGCGCATAAAACGTGCGGGCTTCTCGCGGGTGTTGATAAACGCGCATCGTCACATGAAAAACCCGTTGAATGGACGCCACCGACCCGCTTATATCCAATAGTGTGCGATTCGGATACGTGCCCGTCACCGTCAGACCATTCTTCTCCGCAAAAGCAATGAACGACTGATAATCCTGTTCGCTGGGACCAAACTGTTCCGCGATCTGTTCCGGTGTCAGGTAATGACGATAGTTCGGGCTGGCCGGGTCATAGATTTGCCGGAGTAGATCGTCCAAGGCTTGCTGGTTTCGCAACGGCAATCCAACCGCCAGCTGCAGATTTTTTGTCACTGGCAGTCGCCCCGCTGGCTGCAAATTGAAACGCGCCAACGCGGACGGCACATGACCGTGCAAAACCTGTCTTTCCGCCGCCATGCCCGGAAAAACAGCGCCGAAAAATATCGCCAGGCCAGCCCCCCACACACCTAATAAAGACCAATATTTCAGCATAAAAATCAATTTTGAGAAAGGGGTCAATCCGTGACAGCTAAAATCCTCCAACCACAGTCGTTGTTTTGATGCGCACAGGGTTTTAAAGCAAATCGCATTCCACAAGTAAGTGGAAACAATACGAATTTGCAGGGTAATTTATGCTCAGATGATGCCCAAAGTCAAATTCGCCCCGTCGAAAAAAATTGCCCGCCACCGTCCGTGACACTAACGTCCATTCGTGGCAGTTAAATTCACCATCCTCGGCAGCGGCTCCGGTGGCAATTGCGCCTACATCGAAACCGATGAAGCCCGCGTGCTCGTGGACGCCGGGTTCAGCCCGCGCCAAATCCGCAAACGCCTCCAGGAAATCGGCCGGGTGCCGGAAAATCTCACCGCCATTCTGGTCACGCATGAGCACAGCGACCACGTTCAGGGCCTCACCGGCATCGCCGCCAAACTGAACATCCCGATTTATTGCAACCGCGCGACGAAGGAGGCGTTTGAATTTCAGTTGCAGACCAAATTCAACTGCCAGCTCTTCAACACCGGTGCGAGCTTTGAAATCGGCGACCTGCTCGTGGACACCTTTGCCATTCCGCACGACGCTCAGGACCCCGTCGGTTATTTGCTGCGCACGCCCGCCGGCAACATCGGTTTTGCCACCGACCTCGGCCACATGACGAAACTGGTCCTCGAGCGTATTCGTCCGGCGAACGTGCTCGTCCTTGAATCCAATCACGACGTGAAAATGCTCCAGGATTGTCCGCGCCGGCCGTGGAGTCTCAAGCAGCGCATTCTCGGTCGTCACGGCCATCTTTCCAACGAAGCCGCCGCCGAAGCCGCCGCGCAAATCATGTCCTCCGAACTGCGCCATCTTTACCTCGCCCATCTCAGCCGCGAATGCAACAAACCCGAACTCGCGCATTACGTCATGGCCGAGCAACTCCACCACATCGGCGCCAGACACGTTCAACTCCAGATCGCCGCGCAGGACGTGCCGTGCAAAACGTTGGAGTTTTAACAAAAATCAAATTAGATTCGCATTTTAATTCTCACCAGCCTTTTGATTACATCGAGCATTGTTTGGGCAGAAGATACCAATAGCACGATTGAAATTAAAACCCTCATGTCCATTCCTGAAAAACGGCATAACGCACTGGTTCTATACACAATAACTGGCGATGACAGTTCGCCTGATATACTTAGGAAACAAGAAAATTACTATAATGCCCTGAGGCAAATAGCCCATGAACTTCGTGTCAAATATTACTGGCTTGATGGATTTCCCACCAACGAGTTTGCTGGCATTGATGAAAGGGCAGATATTTTGGTGTATGCCAATAATCCACTCTGTAAAGGAGCGGGTTGTTCGGGTTGGGATTACCTGCAAGAAAGTTATCGCATTCAAATGGCAGAAGAGACGATATGTTTTATGGCCAAAGCCATTTTTGAGCGCTTCAAGGACGGTGATGTTCATCCGGCTGATAAGTCTGTTCCTACTTTTGCAAATTGGAACAAACGATGGAAGAAGGCTGGAAAAGTTAAGGATGGACCGAACCAAAATTTGGCTCCTTTGAGCAATTAAAATCGGCAGACCCTACCTCTGTGGTCTTGCCTGAAAAATCAAACGTACGTATTGTTTTTCCATCATGGGCTACAAAGCGGAATTGGTTGCACCACCACATATCGAACACACCATCCTGCTGATTCGCGGCCAACGCGTGATGCTGGATCGCGATCTGGCCGCGATGTATGGCGTCACCACCGGCAATCTCAACAAGGCCGTGCGACGCAACCTGTCCCGTTTCCCCGCCGATTTCATGTTCCAACTCACTGCGGATGAAGCTGATTCTTTAAGATTCCATTTTGGAAGCTTAGAAAAGGGGGTGCATTTCAAGTACTTGCCGTTCGTTTTTACCCAGGAAGGCGTCGCCATGCTTTCCGGCGTGCTGCGCAGTTCGCGCGCCGAACAGGTCAACATCGCCATCATGCGCGCGTTTGTCCGACTGCGCGAAACCCTGTCGTTGCACAAGGAACTCGCGCACAAACTTTCCGAACTGGAGCGCAAGATCGAGAACCATGATGAAAACATCCGCACACTTTTTGAGGCGATTCATCAATTGATGACACCACCGGAGCAGCCGCATCGGGAAATTGGTTTTCACGTCAAGGAAACCGGGCCGCCCTATCGTGTAAAAGTCAAACGCAATCATGACTAATTTGCGGATTCAAAAAATCGCCGCGCTCGACCTGCCGGAACTCGCGCCGTATCGCACGATGCGGCGGCCGCTGGAGCATGAACGGCAGGGCATCTTTGTGGCCGAGGGCGAAAAGGTCGTGCGCCGGCTGCTCGAAAGCCGTTTCGCAGTCGTCTCCGTTTTGCTGCCGGAAAAACATCTGGAGGCTTTCCGCCCGTTGCTCGAAGCGCGCCCGGAAAAACTCACCGTTTATCTCGCGGACAAAAAACTGCTGGAATCCCTGATCGGTTTTTCGATGTATCAGGGCCAGCTTGCCGTCGGAAAAATTCCCCCGCCCGCTTCGCTCGACGATATTTTGTCGAACAAACCGAGACCGCTGCTGCTGGTCGCCGTGGACGCGCTGACGAACGCGGAAAATCTCGGCGCGCTCGTGCGCAACTGCGTCGCCTTTGGCGTCCATGCGTTGATTGTCGGCGAAACCTCCAGCAGCCCGTTTCTGCGCCGCGCCGTGCGCAATTCCATGGGCACGATTTTGCAGTTGCCGGTTTTCGAATTGAACAATCGGAGGGGCGAGTTATACGAGCCCCCAATTTCATTCCCGGAGTCAGGGACTCGTGTAACTCGTCCCTCCGAAACTTTGGCCCAAACGCTGCAAAGTCTGCGCGCCCGCGACGTCCGCTGCATCGCGGCGCATCCGCACGCCAATGGTCAAACGCTTTCGCAGGCGGATTTCACGGGCGATTGCTGCGTCGTCTTCGGCAGCGAAGGCAACGGCATTTCCCCAGCGGTTTTGGAGGTCTGCGACGAAGCGGTGGCCATTTCCATGCCCCCAACGGTGGATTCGCTCAACGTTGGCGCCGCCGCGGCGATTTTCCTTTACGAGGTCGCGCGCCAGCGTGGGAAGATGTAGGGCGGAACAATTGGAGTGTTGGAATATTGGAGTGATGCGATTGCGGATTGCCCCCCATTACTCCATTACTCCAGCATTCCTTTTTGAACACCTTCGCATAAACCTCACGAATCGCCTGCCGCCATTTTGCCAGCGCCTTTCTGAATGCTTCTGGTGTGGAGAAACCGCAACGCACCGAGACGCGGTAAAATGCCGCCACATCATCCGGCAAAACCGTTTCGCCCTCGTAACTCCACCGGCGCAAAAGGCCTTCGACACGGTGCAATTTGCGGTAATTGTCCAACAACTTTTCCGCATCCGGCAACGCCCCGGCTTCGGTTTCAACCCGCCTTCGATCTCGCGGCGAAAGCCCTCGGCACGGCGTGGAAATTTAAGTTGCCCGACATCCAGCACGGACAGCCAGCCGGGATTCGCAACCAGCAGATTGCCGAGCGCCTGCGAACCGCTCAACAGCGCAACCACGACGCGAATCTGGTCGGCGGAATATTTTTCAAGCTGGGGGCCGGCTTCCGTCACGGCGAGCGCAGCGAGGAAATGTTTGACCCGGGCCGGATCGGCGGAAGCGGCGGCCAGTTTCTGCCAGACCGGCTTTTTCATACCACGCGGTGGGCACTGGTTCTTTCGACGAAATCAATCGCCTTGCGGCACAGCGGCTGCCAGTCGAGTTCCGCCTTCACGCGGGCAGCGGATTGGGCGGCCTGCGGTTGCCAATTGGAAATCGTTTCATCCAGCCAGGACAAAATTTTCCGGCCGAAATCTTCTCCGTTGAATCCAGAAAACTTCACCATCGGATCGTTTTTAAAATAGCGCTGGACGCTGTTCAGCGGTGTGCAGACGGTCGGCAGGCCGGTGGCGACATATTCCACGATCTTGGCGACAAAAGCGCAGTGCGTGCCCGCGGATTCCTCGTAAGGCACGATGCCAACGCTTGCGCTGGCGAGTTGTTTCGAAACCTCGGCGTAGGGCATAAAACCCGTCGCTTCAAATTTGAAATTCGGAATTGTCTGCGCGCGGTGCAGAAATTTTTCCAGCCCGGCGGTGCGCCTACCGACGAAGCGGAAAATCGTTTCCGGTTTTTTCGCCACGACCAATTTGACGGCGTCGAATGCAATCTGCCCAAGATGATGCGCGTCAAACGAGCCGTGCATGACGACCACCGGCGGCTGGCCGGCCGGCGGCAACTGCCCGCGCAGCGGAAACGCCTGTGCGTCGTAACCGAAATAAATCGGGCATATTTTTTCGCGCGGATAGCCGCGAGCCGCAAGCCGTTCGGCAAATTCATCGGAAATGGCGCACACGCCATCCACGCTGTAGCGCACGGGCAGCGAGATTTCATAGCGCATAAGCGCGTGGACAACCGGCTTGGGCGCCACGTAACCCGGCCACGTTTCCATGAAACCGGTGAGCAGGTCGGGAAAATTCATCACCACTGGCACGCCGAGTTTGCGTTTCAATTTTCCGGCGGCGACGGCGGAAATGGCGTGCTGCGAAAACAGCAGGTCAAATTTTGTTTCCCGCCCGGCGGCGGCGACCATGCGTTCGAGGAAAAACGGATACGCGATATATTTGAAATTGCGAAACTTCGCGTACCGGTCCATCTGCCATCGGGTGAATGGATGCAACCGCACGCCGAACTTTTTCTGCACGTTTTCCGCATCGGGAATCTGCGGGCCGAAGACATGAACATCGTGGCCGCGCCGGACCATTTCCTGTACAAGATAAACCGCCTCCGCCGAACCGCCGCCGGACGGCGGATAAAACGGTTCGTGTGTCAGGAACGCGATACGGGACGAAGATGAGGGTTCGCGCACGGGATGACGCTATGAAATTTGGGCGGGGCCGTTCAATCACAATTCGCGTCAAAGGACAGGACAAACCCCAAAACGAATCCAGTAGCCCAGCAGTTTCGCGTATTCCAGCCGGACGCGGCTGCTGATGCGGTTATGCGGCCAATCGGCGCGGGCAGTGGCAAAATACGACGGACGCGAATAAAATTTCAACTCCGGCGCGTAATGCCGGAAGCATGCCAGCGCCCGGCGCGAATGATACCACGAGGTGACAACGATGACGCGTGTCAATTTTTCTTCGCGGAGCAATTTGATGGTGAACCGCGCATTTTCCCCCGTCGTGCGGGATTGGTTTTCCAGCTCAATCGCATTCGCCGGCACGCCCGCCTCCATCAACAACCGCCGGTTGATTTCGCAGTCGCCCCAGCCGCTGACGATGATGCGCGGCGCGGCATATTCCTTGAAAAGTTCCGCCGCGCGCGCCGGCCGTTCATGCGAACCGCCACCCAAAACCACAATGACATCCGCCTTCACCGGACCGCTGTCCACGCATAAAAATGGTTGTGGAAACACCATTGCGGCCACGGCCAGCAACAACAGCAGCCCCAAAAAAACGAGGGTTATTTTAAAAAACCGCTTTCGCATTTTTACCACCGCGCTTGAAATTGGCAGTTTTCCCGCCGCACCGCAACTGGCAGTGAACATTTAACAGCCGTTCAAAAACTCGTTTTCTTGCAGAGGCAAGTCACGAGGCTCATATTTTTCCGGCAGTTGGAGTTTGTTCGACGCCTCCTTACGCTGGCTCTTGCTTTTTCTTAACTGACTGTCAACCTCGGACTGGCCAAACCCCGCCGATTTGGTATGGTAGCTGTGATGGCCAGCTTTTTTGCCAGCAAACTTGTGACCGGAGCGATTGGCGGCATGGGCGTGACATCATCCACTCCGTGAAAAACATTGAATCTGTGACCAAAGTATTGAAAGATGTGCTTAACAACGAGCAATCTGGCAACGTTCTTGCTGGAAACATGCTTTAAATCGAACCATTAACCACCAACGTGCAAACCATCGCCAACAACCTCGCTGTTGCATCGAGCAAGCCAAACCAGCCCGGTTTATGGGATTTGCGCAGTCACCAACGAACCGATAGGCCTCCCGCCGGGCAGGACGATGGCTGTCACCCCCCACGCTGAGCCATGACTGCACTTTGGGCCATACGCATCTTATTTTTGTCCCTTTGCACGGCTGGCGGCTATGCCATCAGCCAGGTGCGACCGGAATTTATCGGGCTGAGTCACAGCGGTGCGTACGGCATGTTCATAGGTTTCGGCTTTGGCGGGCTGATGATTGCCGTGGACGAAATGCTCAAGGGTTTTTCCCTCCGCGCGTTTTCGGCCACGACGTTCGGACTATTGCTCGGCACCGTCGTGGCGCTGCTGGTGAACAACTCCGGCCTTTTTATCAACGCCCCCGAAAATGTTCAATGGCTCATCCGGCTCGGATTGTTTCTCGGCTTTGGTTACATCGGCATCATCCTCGCCATGCGCAGCAACAAGGAGGACTTTTCACTGATCATTCCCTATGTCCGTTTTGCGCCGCAAAACAAACCCGACAACCTGTTGCTGCTCGACACCAGCGTCATTATTGATGGGCGCATTGCCGATTTGATTGAAACCCATTTTCTGGAGGGTCTGATTGTCGTGCCCCGTTTTGTGTTGAAGGAAATCCAGCAGATTGCCGATTCCACCGACGCCATCAAACGCGCCCGCGGCCGCCGCGGACTCGAAATGCTCAACCGGCTTCAGCGCAACACGCACACGGAAGTCCGCATTCATGACGGCGATTTTCCCGAAGAAAAGGAAGTGGACACCAAACTGATCCGCCTCGCGCACAACCTCAATGCCCGGCTTTACACCAACGATTACAACCTGGCCAAGATTGCCGAGCTGCAAAAGATCAGTTACGTAAACCTCCATGAAGTCGCCAAATGCCTCAAAGTGATTTTGCTCCCCGGCGAAACCCTGCAACTTAGAATCGTGCGCGAAGGCAGGGACAAGGGACAGGGTCTCGGCTATCTGCCCGACGGCACCATGGTCGTGGTCAACAACGGCCAGGCGCACATCGGCCAGCAAATCGAGGTGCAGGTCCAAACCCTGCTCCAAACCGGCGCGGGCGTCATCGTTTTTGCCGAGGTAAAAGTGCCGACCGTCTGAAAACCATCCGCGCCAACAGAATTCCGCCATGGACTTCGCCACCGTCTTCACCGCCCTGAGCCCGGCCGACGCGCAACTCGTCCGTTCCCGGCTCGAAGCGGCCGGCTTTCATCCCTTCGTCAAAGGCGAACTGTCCGCCTTGAGCATGGACGGCTATTCGCTCGCCACCGGCGGCATCCGCGTCCAGGTGCCCGAAACCGAAGCCGCCGATGCGAGGGAATTTCTGGCTGCGCCACCCGCGCCCGCTGAATGATTGCAGGAGTCGAGGTAACGAGACTTTGACGTTTTAATGACTTTACAGAAATCAAAACCGCTCCGCCGGCTCAAAAAACTTCTGCCGGGTGAAATAGTCCTGGCACCCGCCACGCTGGCCAATTACGCCGGCGACAAATGGTTCGCCTCGCATCAGCCGGACGCCGTCGCCCTAGCCCGCTCCACCCAATCCGTCTCGACGATTCTGCGTTTTGCGAATCAGCATGGCATACCCGTCACCGCGCGCGGCGCGGGCCACGGCTACGTTGGCGGCTGCGTGCCCGTGCGCGGCGGCATCGTCCTGTCACTCGAACGCATGAACCGCATCCGGGAAATCAACGCCGGCGATTTCGTCGCCGTGGTCCAGCCGGGCGTCAACACGGAAAAATTGCAGGCGGCCGTCGAGAAACGCGGGCTTTTTTATCCGCCCGACCCCGCCAGCCGCGCGGACAATTTCATCGGCGGCAACATCGCCACCAACGCCGGCGGCCCGCGCTGCCTCAAATACGGCGTCACCCGTGATTACGTTCTCGGACTGGAAGTCGTCCTCGCCAACGGCGCAGTTGTCCGGCTCGGCGGTCGGACGCACAAAAATAAAACCGGCTTCGACCTCCACCGGCTGTTCGTCGGCTCCGAAGGCCTGCTCGGCGTCATCACCGAAGCCACGCTCAAATTGATTCCTCTCCCGCCATTCCGGGCCAATCTCGCCGTCGGATTCGGTTCCATGAAAAACGCCGTGAGCGCGCTGCAAGCCATCCTGGCCGCCGGTTTTTTGCCCTGCGCATTGGAACTGGCCGATGAATTCACCCTCGCCGCCGCTTTCAAACGCACCCGGAGCGAACGCCTCCGCAATTGCCGCGCCCATCTCATCGTCGAACTGGACGGCCAGGAAAAATCCGTCCGGCGCGAGATTCAGGACCTGGAAAAAATCATCCGCCGGCAAAAACCGTTGTTTGTCGAGCGCGGCCTCGGCGCCGCCCAATGCGAGGCCGTCTGGAAAATCCGTCGCGAATTTTCCTACGCCCTCCGCGACACCGGCCTGACCAAGCTTAATGAAGACATCGTCGTGCCGCGCAGCCGGCTGGCCGACCTGTTCCAGTTCGCCGCGCGCCTGCAGAAGAAGCACGGACTGCCCGTCGCGTGTTTCGGCCACGCCGGCGACGGCAACATCCACACCAATGTCATGGTGGACCTGAACCAGCCGCGCGCCAAACAACGCGCCGAAGCCGCACTCGATGAACTCTTCGCGCAGGTTATTGCGTGGGGCGGCGCCATCAGCGGCGAACACGGCATCGGTCTGGCCAAGAAACGCTGGTGGCCGCAGGCCGTTTCAAAAGAGGCACGCGACCTCCATCGCACCGTGAAGCGCGCGCTCGATCCGAAGGGCATCCTGAATCCGGGAAAGTTTGTGTAAGCCAACAATCCTCCCGGTGGCGCGCCTGCAGTCTTTGCTGGAAGGGATGGCGGGGTCATAATCGGCGCAAGAATATGTTGGACAACAATTTCAGTCTGTCTCACAGTCTTTTTATGAAAAAGGATAGACTGCAAAACAGGCCGTCCATTATCTGTTAGACCACTCGTTATGCGTATCGCTCGGCATGTGCTGATTCTTTTAGGTCTTGTGCTGCTGTTTACGAGAAACACTCCACTAGCACTCGTTGGCTGTGCTATGGCAATAGTTGGCGCGCTATTGGTATGGTGGCCTGGGCAGTTGCCCCAAGGGACGGTTTCTTCTTTCAATGTGCGCAAGCGAGTTCGGCTTCAGTTGGTCATCTTCGCATTTCTTGGGATTGGAGTTGCAGTATCTTTTTTGTTTCCCAGCGGCTCGTCACTAGGTATATGGATTGGCGGTCTGATAGCTGGTTTGGGAGTTGTGCTGGCTTTATGGTTTACGGTATTCCGCACGCGACAGGATTCAGACAAATAATGTGGAAGTGGTCTAATAAGAGGATAGACTGCATAGTTTCCTTCAAGAACTAATCCCATTTGTTTCAAAGCGCTCCAGCCAATCTCGTGGGCCAGTTGATCGTCAACCAGAGACATCCGTTCGCGCAAGATTACTTCACCAGCTCAAAATCCACCGGTTCGCCGGAGGCGGAATCCTTTGCCAGCCAAACCTGGAATTTGCCCGGCTCCACCAGCCAGTTGCCTTTCGTGTCGTAATAACCCAGTTCCTTGCCCGAAAGGGTGAACGTCACGTCGCGTGATTCGCCCGGCTGCAAAAGCACTTTTTGAAATCCCTTCAATTCGCGCACCGGACGCGGGCCCGCCGAGGCTGCCACGTCGCGAAGGTATAGCTGCACGACTTCCGTTCCGGCGCGTGAGCCGGTGTTTTTCAGGTTCACTTTAGCGGTGAGCGTTCCATCCAATTTCATGACTGGCGCGCTCAATTCCACCTTGCCGTATTCAAACGTCGTGTAGGCCAGTCCAAAACCGAACGGATATAGCGGGCTGCTGGGACCATCCACATATTTGCCCAGCGCCGGCCGACCGGTGTTGAAATGGTTGTAATGTATCGGCACCTGCCCGACGCTGCGCGGGAAGGTCGCGGTCAGCCGCCCCGCCGGATCCACGTCGCCGAACAGCACGTCCGCCACGCCGTTGCCGCCCTGCACGCCGGGATCCCACGCCTCCAAAATTGCCGCCGCCTGTTCCTGCACGCGCGGCACGGCCAGCGGACGTCCATTGATGAGAACCACGATCACCGGTTTGCCGGTCGCAACCACGGCGTCGAACAATTCCATCTGCCGTCCAGGCAGGCCAAGATCGCTGCGGGAAGAATTCTCGCCGGTCCAGCCTCCCGGTTCGCCGAGCGCGAGAATCACCACGTCCGCCGCCCTGGCCGCCGACACCGCCTCGGCGAAATCATCTCCGGCCGCCGCTGCTGCTTTAGCCACCGACGTGCCGTCCAGCCGCTTCGTGATTTTTGCCGTTCCGGTGATCTCACAGCCGCGCACGACCTTCAATTCGGGGCCGGAGGGCAGTTTCGCGCGCAAACCGGCGGCAAGCGGGACCACATCCTGCCAGCGTCCGCGTGCGGCCCAGCAGCCGAGCAGATCGCCGGTTTCTTCAGCGAGCGGCCCGATGAGCGCAATGGTTTTCGCCTGATGCGAAACGGGCAGCGCGCCATTCTCGTTTTTGAGCAGCACGCAGGATTTGGCCGCCGCCTCGCGCGCCAGCGCCAGCGCGTCGGGTTTCAGGAAGGCGGTCAGGTAAAGGTTTTCGTCCACGAACGGCTTATCAAACAAACCTTTGATGAATTTCACCGTCAGGATCCGCCGCACCGCCTCGTCCACGGCGGATTCCGGCACTTTCCCCTCCTTCATCAGTTCCGGCAGCGAATTGTGGTAATTCGACGAGACCATTTCCATGTCCACCCCGGCGATGAGCGCCCGGCGCGCGGCTTCGGCCTCGTCCGCCGCGATGCCATGCGGAATCAGTTCGTTGACGGCAGTCCAGTCGCTGATGACGAAGCCGCGGAATTTCCATTCGTCGCGGAGAATTTCCGTAAGGGTATGGCGGTTGGCGCTCGTCGGCATGCCGGAGAGGCAGTTGAACGCGCTCATCAACGTCCAGGCGCCCGCATCCACGCCCGCCTTGAACTGCGGCAGATAAAAATTGCGCAGGGTGTATTCGGAAATTTCCGTCGTGTTGTAATCGCGCCCGCCTTCCGCCGCGCCGTAGCCGACGTAATGTTTCAGGCAGGCCACCACGCGGTCGGGAGCGGCGACGTTGGTTCCTTGAAATCCACGCACGCAGGCGGCGGCATAAAGCGCGCCCAGCCACGGGTCTTCGCCAAATCCCTCGGCGATGCGCCCCCAGCGCGGGTCGCGCGCCAGATCCACCATCGGCGCAAACGTCCAGTCAATGCCCACCGCCGCCGTCTCGCGGGCGGAAATGGCCTCCGTCCGCTCAAACAGCTCCGGCTCCCACGCGCATGCCTGCGCCAGCGGAATCGGGAAGGTGGTGCGGAACCCGTGAATCGAGTCGTGCCCGAAGATCAGCGGAATGCCGAGCCGGCTTTGTTCGACGGCGATGTGTTGCAGGCCGTTTCGCTGAACAGGCGTTTCGATCAGTTCACTGCCGCCGAGGAACGACCCGACGGCACCGCTGCGAAGCTGGTCGGTGAAATTTGCCGCGGCATTGGTGTTGCGGTCCAATTGCTGGAGCTGCCCGATTTTTTCGGCCAGCGTCATTCGTTTCATCAAATCGGCGACGCGTTTTTGGACCGGCTGCGACGAGTCTTCGTAAACGTCTTTTTTTCCGTTTTTGTCCAAGTCAATCCATCCATCGTGATAAATGGACGGCTCCGCTGCCGCAACGGCCAGGGCAAAGAAAAGGCAACCGGCGAGAAAAGCGTGTTTCATGGAGGCGCAATTTGCCTGCGCGGCGAAGGGAATTCAAATTGATTCCTTGGCCAACATCGCTGTAGCGTCGAGCCTGTGGCTCGATTCGCCGAACCGCAAATTCGGCCAAATCGGCGCACAGCGCCGACACTACACCTTCAACCCCACCATCACCACAAACTCCCCTTTGATCGAGCGCTTCTTCGTGATCTCGATCAACTCCGCTGGTTTGCCACGCAGAAATTCCTCGAACTTCTTCGTCAACTCGCGGGCGAGAACGGTTTCGCGTTCGGGGAAAACTTCGTTGAGTTCGCCCAGCAGCTTTTCAATTCGATACGGCGACTCGTAAAACACCAGTGTGCCGGGAACTGTTTTCAGCGATTCCAATTGGTTCCGGCGCTGGCCGGATTTGTGGGGCAGGAAACCGACAAAATGAAATTCATCCGCCGGCAGACCGCTCGCCGTGAGCGCAGCCACCAGCGCGCACGCACCGGGCACGGATTCGACGCGGAAGCCCGCCGCAATCGCAGCCTTCACCACGCGCTCGCCCGGATCGCTGATGCCAGGACTGCCCGCGTCCGTGACCAGCGCCACCTTCTCGCCGCGCCGGAGGCGTTCGATGATTTCCTCGCTGCGCTTCGCCTCGTTGAACTGGAAATAGCTGAGCAGCGGCTTGGAGATGCCGAAATGTTTCAGCAGCTGTCCCGAGTGGCGCGTGTCCTCGGCGGCAACCACGTCGCATTCCTTCAAGACGCGCAGCGCGCGCAGGGTGATGTCCTCGAGGTTGCCGATGGGCGTGGCGACCAGGTAAAGCGTGCCCGGCATGAGCGGTGGCAGTTGCATGGCCCTGACTAAAGCAGAAAAGCCGGCGGAAGAAAACCGTTTTGGCAGCCCGATGATAAAGTAGGAGCCGACGTGAGGGGGCTTCGAACCAATGCTGCGTCCCAAAGATACTTGAGCCTCGTCACCTCGGCTCCTACCAAAAAGAGACGCTTTGAACAGGCTGTTGGTAATCAGCCAAAAAATGCAACCTTGTTTGAGCCACATTTCCAGACGTTCATTGCATAATTTCCTCTGGACAAACCGTTTCCCCATACGCAAAGTCAAAAAATGAAGCATGTTTTTTAACACCGAGTTGAAGCCACCAGTCACCACCCCTTGAGTTTTGACCATGTATTATTACACGGCGATTGAGCGATTTGACTCCGGCAACGGCGAGCGTTGGGTGGGTTACACCCGCTGGCTGGGGCGCACCGACCTGAAACGTGTCGTCACGCTGGACAACCTCCTTTGCCCGCCGGTCGTCCACGTCCAATCCAGCGAGGACTGGCCGTTCGTCGCGAAGGAGGAGTTCATGCTCGATTTCTTCACCAGCCTCGACTTTGTCCTGCGGCGGGTTTCCGGCCATCGGCCCTCGGTGGTGGTGGCCGCCGCCCGCAATCCCTCAGCCGACGATGTCGCCGGTTTTCCGCACCCCAATTTCGAACTTGCCGGATTTGACATTGTGGACGGCCAGTTCACCGCCAGCGCGCTTCTCAACGGCTGCAATTTCCCCGGGGCGTTCGATGTCTCGGAGCTTTCCACGGAATCGGGGCTGATCAAGTCGCGGGAGCGGGCCTTCAGGATTCGCGACGTTATGCACCAACGCTATCCAAACCGCGACCAGACGAAATCCAATGTCTGGGCCATTTGGCGTTACACCGGTATCATGGACCGCGGCGCCTAAATCGTTCCGGGTTTTTCGCGTTGGACGGCTTGTCAAAAGTTCTTTGCCGCATTATCGTCTGGAATGTCGTTGAAGAAACATTTGGTATTGCTGGCACTCCTTTTTTGCGGCCTGCGCCTTGCGTGTGCCGACGTGATTCAATTGAAGGATCAATCCGCCGTCACCGGCAAAATCCTCGCTGAAAAGCCTGATTCCATCGTCGTGGACGTGGGCTATACCGTGCTCGTTGTGCCGCGCAACGTCATCGCCGGCATTTCCAAATCCGGCATCACCGCGCCGGCGCCAACGACCGTCGCCTCCAACCCGGTCGTCAGCCTCAACGCCCTGTCGCAATTCTATTATGCGGACAATCGCCCCCCGGCCGCCCGCGACGTGCAAGACCTCGTCAAGCAAATCGGCGAGGCCGTCGTGCAAGTCCGCACGCCCGGAGGCCTCGGTTCGGGGTTTTTCATCAATGCGGATGGCTACCTGATCACGAATTTTCACGTCATTGAGGGCGAGACGGAAATTTCAGTTGAGGTTTATCATCAGCGCAACGACCAGCTTGACCGCGAAACCTACAAACAGGTGAAAATCATCGCCATCAATAAATTCCACGATTTGGCGCTGTTGAAAATCGAGGACAAGAACGCGCCCAAGTTCAAATACGTCACCCTCGGCAGTTCGGACGTGCTGAACGTGGGCGATTCCGTGTTTGCCATCGGCAGTCCGATGGGATTGGAACGCACGGTGACCTCAGGCATTCTCAGCACCAAAACCCGCCAGATTGAAGGCGAGCTTTACCTGCAAACCACTGCGCAGATCAATCCCGGCAACAGCGGCGGCCCGCTGTTCAATCTTGGCGGCGAAGTCGTCGGCGTGACGAACATGAAAATCACCTTCGGCGAGGGTCTGGGTTTTGCGATTCCCGTTGAGTTGGTGAAAAGCTTCCTCGAACACCGCGATGCCTTTGCTTATTCCGCCGACAATCCAAACAATCCGTATCGTTATCTCGAACCGCCCAGCCGCACCAAAAATCAGCCGGCGGCAAAATAATCTGAAAATTTCCGTCAATTGAGCCGCGACTTTTTACCACCGCTGAACTTTAATTCAACATGACCAAGCACATTTTTCGTCCGATTCCCCAACGCACATTTGGAGTTTTTGTCGCGACGCTCGCCGCGCTGCTGACGCTCGCAACGCCCGTCCGCTCCGCGATTCCCCCGGCGGAAAACCTGCTGCCGTCGGATACGCTGTTGCTCATCACCGTGCCCGACTTCTCCACGCTGCGCGCCGCCGGCAGGCAATCGCCGCAGTGGCTGTTCTGGAATGACCCGGCGATGAAGCCGTTCCACGACAAGTTCATGGCCAGGTGGAACGAGCAGTTCATCGCGCCGCTGGAACGCGACCTCGGCGTTAAACTCAGTGATTTCACCGATTTGCCGCAAGGCCAGTTGACCTTCGCCGTCACGCAAAACGGATGGACCGGCGGCGACGACCCGATGCCCGGCGTGCTGCTGCTGCTCGATGCCCGGGGCAAAAGCGATTTGCTCAAAACCAATCTCGCCGCTCTGCGCAAAAAATGGACGGACGCCGGCAAGCCGATGCACAATGAAACCATTTGCGGCATTCCCTTTTCCGTGGTGCCACTTTCGAGCAACGACATCCCGGCAACACTCGCCGGGGTTTTCCCCAAACGCCGGCCCGTGCAGGAACTGGGCAAGGTGAACAAACCGCCGTCCTCCGGCGAAATCGTCGTCGGCCAGTTTGAATCGCTGCTGATTGTCGGCAGCTCCCTCAAGGCCGTCGAGCCGGTCGCCACGCGGCTGACCGGCGGCGCACTGCCGCCGCTGGCCGATAATGCGCTGTTCGCCGCCGACCGGCTCGCGCAATTTCGCGATGCGCCGCTGCATTACGGCTGGCTCAATGCGAAAACCCTTTTCGACGTGCTCGTTCATATTACGCCGCCGGAACCGAATCCGGAAGCACCCAGCCCCGTGCCGCCAATTCCGTGGGACAAGATTCTCGGAGCCTCGGGCCTGACCGGCTTGAAGTCCGCCAGCTTCAGCTACCGCGAATCCCATGACGGCTCGCAATTGAATTTCTATCTGGCCGTGCCGGAAGCGGGCCGGCAGGGCATCTTCAAAATAATTGCCGCCGCGCCCAAGGACGCGAACCCGCCGGTCTTTGTGCCCGCTGACGCCGTGAAATTCTGGCGCTGGCGCATGGACGGCCAGAAATCCTGGGCGGCGCTGGAAAAAATGCTTTCGGATATTTCGCCCGCCTGGCTCAACAGCCTTAATTCCGCGATCCTCATCGCCAATGCAACCGCCCAGCAAAAAGACCCGAACTTCGACGTTCTCAAAAATCTCATCGGCAATCTGGGCGACGATTGGATCAACTATCAAAAAGCGCCGGCGGGCAGCCCGCCCGCGGATTTGAATTCCGGGCCTTCGCTTTTCCTGTTTGCCGCCGTGAACCCTGATCAAGCCCTGCTGGCAATCAAAAACGTCGTGTCGCTCACCTCCTCGCAGGAAAACGCACCCGCGCCGCGCGATTTTCTGGGCCGTAAAATTTACACGATTGCCCTGCGCTCACCCCGTCCCTCGGCACGTTCGCTTTACTGCACGGCCAGCGGCGGCTATGTCGCCCTGACGACGGACGTTTCCATGCTGGAAGCTTATCTGCGAAACGCCGACAGCAAAGTCAGGCCGTTGCGCGAAGCCGCCGGCCTGGCCGACGCCGCCCAGCACGTCGGCGGCGCGGGCAGCGGCCTGTTTGCCTATGAAAACCAGCGCGAAGACATGCGCGAGTCTTTCCTGGCTTTGAAAAACAGTGCCAAGGACACGTCATCCGGCGGCGCCAATCCGTTTAGCGGCCTGCCCTTTGTCTCGCCGGAAAAAATCTTCACTGAATGGATGGATTTCTCGCTGCTGCCGGACTTCGACAAAGTCTCCAAATACTTTTATTTTTCAGTCAGCAGCGGCAGCGTCACAGCGGACGGCCTCTCCTTCAAAGTTTTCGCCCCGCGCCCGCCGCAAATGAATTAAATGGTAGGGCGGCGTTGGCTGCGCCGCCGCAGGATGGTCGCGCGGCAGCGCGGCCCTACCGTCTGGAATAGGTGGTGCCTATTATTATCGGGAAATGCTATTACTCCTGAGGATAAACCAGAATGCGGTCGTGTACCACCACGATCAGATCGTTCTTTTTATCGCCGGTAACGTCAGCCACGAGCGCTTCGCGCGGTTCGGGCAGGGCGTCCGTACGACTGCGGAAGGTGTGCTGCTCGAACACCTGCCAGCGATTGGCGGGCACTAGCTTGTGATGGGAATCAAAAATGACGAGGTCGAGATAGTTTTTCGCCGTTTCCAAAAACACCAGATCCTTGCGCCCGTTGTGGCTCAAATCGCCCGCGACCACGTCATTCAAATAGCCATCCTTGACCGGCGTGTCGTAGCCGTCGAGCGCGGTCAACTTCCACACGTCGCCTGCCAGCGGCAGCCATGCGACGGCATTCTGGCCGAGAAAGGCCACGCTCTGAATGTTGGTGCCGCCGAGCGCGACCGATTGCACACCGCTGAAATCCGCCACCGGCAGTTCCACGTTGCGGGACACCCGCCACACGCCCGCCACATCACGCTCGCACAAGGTTAATTGCTTGTGCTCCGCGTCCAGCAGGAAAATTGCCGGCACGCTGTTCGTGCCGTTCCGCACCGCCGTGGCGCCGACAATGCGCGAATCAGCCGCCGCGCCGTTGATTTGATCCTTCACGCGAAAAACCCAGTCCGGCTGATTGGTTGAACCGGGTGTTTTGGACTCCTGTTCGAGCACGACGGCGCGCACGAAATTTTTCTGCGGCAGCAACAACTCCGGCCTGCCGTCACCGTCCACATCCGCCGATGCCATCCACGGCTGCTCAATCGCGCCGCCGGGCGGATCCACGTCCAGCTCATCAAAATCCCCGCCAGATTTTTGCAGCAGCACCTTGATTTTTTCATACGGAATCAACGCGACCAGATCCGCCCGCCCGTCCTGATTTACGTCGTGAATGACGAGCGCAGTGGGATTCGATTTGAAATTCTCGCTGAGTTTTTGCGTCCGCATTTTGCCATCCGCCGCGCGGACCACGAGCGAGCGACGGCCGTCCTTGTCCACAATCACACAGAGTGACGGCTTGGCGCCGGGCTTCAAGGCGCCAACGGCCATCACGAGCGGCTTGCCATCGAGCGGAATGAGCGTCGGGAACGGCAGCCGCCCGTTTTTATCAAATTGCGCCACGCCGACCGCGTTTTCGTCACGGCTCAGAAGAAAAATATCCGGGTGGCCATCGCCGTTCCAATTCGCCGCCGCGAGCTGGCTCACGCCGGCCAGGGTGGGAAAAGTCTTGGGTTGGGCGAGCGAACCGTCCGGCTGCTGGAAATAAACCGAAAGCTGGCCGCTGACCGGCTCGGCCACGAGCAGATCGGGACGGCCATCGCCGTTGACATCGGCCCAAAGCAGGCCGCGTTGCGCCGTGTCCGTCTTGTTCAGCGGCAAAATTTGAAACTGCCCGCGCTGGAACGCGCCGGATAACATTTCGGCCGGCTGGCGCGTGAATTGCGAAACCTCCGCGCGCCCGGAACTTTGGGCGATGGTCACGATGTAATTTTTTCCGCTCCCTTCAAGATTATCCATGCAAAACGAGCGCATGGGCGGTGTCTTGAAATAGATTTCCGGACCGAGCTGGCCGGCGGTGTTTTGCAGCCGGAATCGTACCGGTGTCGGGCTGTCCCAATCCACCAGCAGCAAATCGTTCCGGCCATCGCCGTCCACGTCCACGATTTGCACCGATTTGGGCGTGCCCGAGCACGGAATTTTTTGCGGCTCACCGAGCGTGTGGTCCGCCAATTGCGGCAGGAAATACAGTGAGCCGTTGTCGCCGAGCAGAACCAGATCGGTCCGGCCGTCGCCGTTCAAATCGCCCTCGGCCAGCGCATTCGGGTTCAACTGGCCGTCCACGATGTGCCAGCGTTTCGGATCGCTCCAGCCATTGGTGCCCAGGTTGTAAATCACTTCGAGATCCTTCGCGTCGCCGTAAAAAGCAATGTCGGGCCGGCCATCGCCATTGAGGTCAGCCACGATCATCGCGCCAATGCGCTCGTCGGTGGGAATGGAATCAATGCGAAAGCGCGCGTCGGGCGGCAGTTCATTGATTTCGAGTTTGCGCAGCGGGTTGGCGGCGACCCGATTGGTTTTGCCCGTTTGATTGTAAAGTAAATTGATTTTTGAACGCAGATTGTTGGCGATAACGAGGTCATTCAAGCCGTCGCCGTCCAGATCCGCCGCGTGCAGGAGGTTGATTTGATCGTCAATCGGAAAGATTTCCGGGCCGGTGAAGCCAAAGCTGTTCGTGGCGTTTTCGCCGCGCACGGCACAGGCAAAAAAAAGAACCAAGAACGCCAAGACATGGCAGCGCGACAGTTTGATAACTTGCATAAGACATCCGCAACCTGCCATTCGCGTGCGCGCTTGGCGAGTTTTTTCGCCGAGGGATGAATCTGAAAAGGTGCAATGTGGCATTGCCGGCAACGCAATGATATTGGGGCGCGGCGTTTACGCCGCTTCATCGTCCTTCGCCTGCAGATTCGGCGCTGGTTAAGGGGATTCGCACGTTGAAGCGGCCTGAAGGCCGCGCGCCAATTATTCGCCGATGAAATGCAGCGCGACTCGGCGCGCGTGCCCGTGAAGGCGGTGTTCCCACAGATAAATCCCCTGCCAGACGCCGAGCGTGAGCCGCCCGTCATGCACGGGGATGCCCAGGTTCACCGTCGTCAGCGCCGTGCGAATGTGCGCGGGCATGTCGTCGTCGCCTTCCAGCATATGCACGAAAAGCGGATCGCCGTCGGGAACCAGCCGTTGGAAAAACGCCTCCAGATCGCGCCGCACGTCCGGGTCGGCGTTTTCCTGAATCAGCAGCGAGGCCGAAGTATGCTGCAAATGAATCGTCAGCAGGCCATCCTGGAACCGGTTTTGGTCCACCCATTTTTCAACCTCGCGCGTGAACTCGCAAAGCCCGCGACCGCGCGTCGGGATCGTCAATTCATGGAAAGCCTGGCGTAACATTTTGAAATATGGCCGAGGACACAATTGGATTGGTAGGGACGACCTGCCGGTCGTCCAAGGCCGCGCGGCAGCGCGGCCCTACCCGGTTATCATGATGCAGAATTTGTTCACTGCGGATTAGCCGGCGTGCCCTTGGCGTCCAGCGCTTTCTCCAAGTCCGGATTGCGCGGCTGGCCGGCGTCGAGCGCCTTTTGATAATGCCAGCGCGCCAGCCCCACCAGGGGCGGCATCTGGTTGATGTAAATCACCGCCAAATTATTGTGAGCCGGGCCGTAATTGGGGTCGAGTTGAATCGCCTTGCGCAACGCCGTTTCCGCCTGCGCGCGCAAGCCCTTGTGACCGAGCGTGACGCCGAGATAATTTTCAATTTCCGGATTTCGGGGATCGAGCTTTGCCGCGCGGCTCAACGCGTCGAGCGCGTCGTCGTATTTTTCCTGGCGGAATTTCAGAAAGCCCAGAATCGAAAGGTTGTAGGCATCGTTCGGGCTTTGCGCAACGGCGGCCGTGATATGTTTTTCCGCGTCCTCCAGCTTGCCCTGCTCCATTTCAATCGTTGCCAGGTTGGCCAGCACCAATCCATTGTTTTCATCCCGCTGCAATATTTTTTGATAATCATCCTCGGCCTTGTCGAACTGGCGGGTGGAAAAATAATGCTGCGCCTCGGCCACCAGTTGGGCCGAGCCGCCGGGCAATTCCTTGACGGATTTTTTCTCCGCGTCGCGACCGGCCAGTTGCGGCGCCGGCTGCTTGAACAAGGCCAGTTCCTCCGGCGTGTAAGGGATGACCTGCGCCTCGTCCACCGCCAGCCGCGCGCGCAGGGCATTCACTTCGTCGGTCAGCACGTTGATTCGCGCAGCGGCGTCCTGTTTCCGGCGGCCATAAAGTTCCTGGTTCGCCTCGCCCAGTTTTGCGAGCAAATCGTTGCGCTCCTGGGTCAATGCCCGGATGCGCGCCTCGTTTTCCGCCTGGTTGGGCGTCGGGACCGGCGCGGAATTCACGGCCGCGATCTGCAATTGTTTCACCCGGTTTTCCAGGGCCGCCTTTTCCAGAAACCCCACCTCGGCGGCCGACTGCAACGCGGCGATCTGTTTCCGCGCCCCGGCCAGCTCGTCATTCAGCCGGGCGGTTTCCGCCGCATCGAGCGCCGCCGGTTTCAAATCGGCCAGCTGCTTTTTGAGCAACGCGTTCTCCTCGCGCAACGCCACCAACGCCTCGGGGCCGGCCAGCAACATTTGAACGCGCGATTGCAGATTCTGATTTTCCAGGGCCAGTTTGTTGGCGCGCGCCGTTTGTTCGGACAATTTTTGATTGGCCTCCGCCAAAGCCAGTTCCGCCAGTTTCAGGGCATCCGATGCCACGCCTGCCACGCCCGGGGCGGGCCCGGATTTCCCCTGCGCCAGGCTGACTTTGAGCAGATCGTTTTCCTTCATCAGCGACCGGATGGTCTCCTTCGCCCGAGTCAGCTCCCGCGGGTCAATCGCCGCCGGTTGCGCCCCGAGCGCCTCTTTCAACTTGGCTTGAAGGGTCGTGTTGTCCGACTGCAACTTTTGCATCTGCTCGTGCAACGCGCCAAGCTGCGCCTCCAAATCTGCGGCGGAAGTTGACGACGGAGCCATGCCCGGCACCGGCGGGACTGCGCCCGGCACCGGCGGGACCGGAACCGTTGCTGGCAGTGGATTCGCCGCGGGAAGCTTCGCCGTCAGTTCGGTGATTTTTTCCCCGAGATAATTCAGACGGAAGCTGACAATCCGCGGGTTCCAATCCGGGTACGTTTTCTGGAATTTTTGCAGTTCGCCCTGCACCTGGGCGTATTGGGCCAGCGCCTGACGCGACTGGCCGGAGCCGTCCAACGAATCCGCCTGCTGCATCAGGGTGTAAATGACGATGTATTGGTCGTCAGGCCCCGGCTGCGCACGCGCCGACGGCAACGGCGCGGCCAGCAGCAAGATCAACAGCACAACCAGACGTTTCATATTGACACAATAGCCACACAGAATGCGGTTTGGCAACGGTTACGTCGCGGCATTGACCTGCAACGGCGGTTTTGCTAATTTTCACTTATCAGCGCCATGAATACCGCGCTCAATCAACACGTGCTGGTGTTGAACCGGCTGTGGCAGGCGGTCAACGTCTGCACCGCACGCCGTGCGCTCACGCTGTTGTTTCAAGGCCAGGCGCAGGTGGTCGTCAACGCCCAGGACGGCTCGTTCCACACCTTCGATTTTCAGGAATGGCGCGATATTTCCAAAAACACGCCGGCGGCGGAATCCATCCGCACCGTTTCGTTCCGCATCCGTGTGCCGCGCATCATTCTGCTGTTCGTTTACGACCGGATGCCCAAGAAGGAAGTGAAGTTCACGCGGCACAACATTTTTGAGCGCGACAAAAACACATGCCAATACTGCGGGCGCGTCTTTGACCGGAAGGATTTGAATCTGGATCATGTCATCCCGCACGACCACGGCGGACCGACGACGTGGGAAAACATTGTTTGCTCCTGCGTGGAATGCAACACGCGGAAAGCCAACCGCACACCGCAGGAAGCCGGCCTGCACCTCGTCCGCAAGCCGAAGCGGCCGAAATGGCGGCCGTTCGTGCAGATCAACTTCGGCATGAACCAGCACGACAGTTGGAAGCATTTCATTGACCTGGCCTATTGGAACGTCGAGCTGGGCGAGGATGTGCAATAACTGAGGTGGTTGAGGGTTGGTGGTTGAGAGTTGAGAGACTTGAAACGTGAGCCTCCTGACGTCGGCTGTTACGAGGATTAGCTGAGGGAGGGCGGGCAAGCCTCGTTACCTCAGCTCCTACTGGGGAGCGATTTTTGAACGGGCGGCTAGGGCGCGGCGGGAACAAGTTTTTCGGCGGTCTCGTGAAACGGTTGGTGGGTGCGATACAAAGCCAGCAGTTGCTGGTTTTTCTCGAGCAAATCCTGTTCGCCCGACTTGGATGCCATCGCGCAGGCTTTCTGTGCCATCGAAATCGCATCGTCAAATCGTCCCGCCTCGGCATAGGCGGCCGCCAGGGTGCCGACCATGGGGATCACGTCATAGTGCGTCAGTTCGCAGGCACGCCCAGCATATTTGACGGCTTGAGCGCCATCCCGGACGCGGGCGTCAGGAGAGGTCGCCAGCAGCGAAGCCAGATTATTCATGGCTTCCGCGTAGTCGTGATTGATTTGCAGAGCTTTTTTGTATTGGGTGATCGCTTCGTCCACACTGCCCTTTTGGAGCAGAGCGTTACCAAGGTTGTTGCGGGCTTCCGCAAAGTCGGGTTTGATTTGCAGGGCTGTTTGATACTGGGCGATTGCCTCGTCCACACTGCCCTTTTGGAAAAGAGCGATGCCAAGGTTGATGTGGGCACCCGCGAAGTCGGGCTTGATTTGCAGGGCTGTTTGATACTGGGCGATTGCCTCGTCCACACTGCCCTTTTGGAGCAGCGCGTTGCCGAGATTGTAGCTAGCTTCCGCGTAGTTGGGTTTGATTTGCAGGGCTGATTGGTACTGGGCGATCGCTTCGTCCATACCGCCCTTTTGGAGCAGCGCGTTGCCAAGGTTGTTATGAGCTTCCGCGCTGCCGGGCTTGATTTGCAGCGCCTTCTGACATTGGGTGATCGCTTCGTCCACGCTGCCCTTTTGGAAAAGAGCACAGCTAAGATTATCGCAGGCTTCCAGGTAGTCGGGTTTGATCTGCAACGCCTTTTGGTACCGGGCGATCGCTTCGTCCACCTTGCCCTGCTTGAGCAGCGCGTCGCCAAGGTTGTTGCAGGCGACCGCGTTGTCAAACGTGCAGGCGAGCGTGTGCGTCCACAGCAATTCACTATTCCGCCAATAAGCAGTCTGCGCACGCGCACAGAAAGTCAAAGCACCCAGAATGACCATGGAGAGGCCGCCCAGCACCACGCGGCGGTGACGCCAGCCGGCGCACAGATCCGCCGCCGCCCAAGTCAGCAACAGATACAAGCCGATCTGCGGCAGATACGTGTAACGATCCGCACGCGCCTGCGACCCGACTTGGAGAATCCCGATTACTGGTACCAGCATGATAAGATACCACAGCCAGCCGGTTAAAAAATAGGGGTGACTGCAACGCAAGATAAAAACGACCGTGGAAATGCCAACCAACAGAACCAGCGACAGCACCACTCCTGAAACCCCAACACTCCCGGCCGTAAACGGGTATAAAACCGCCAGACCCGACGGCCAGAAGATCTGGCCCAAGTAAGTCACACAAGAGATCGAGGCATTCCCCATG